>Ga0209794_1000083_pt1 | contig 247719 bp, 234 predicted proteins | sample EBPBio232013_DNA_FD_185869 | JGI IMG/M metagenome (GOLD analysis project Ga0209794, IMG submission 185869) | Wastewater treatment Type I Accumulibacter community from EBPR Bioreactor in Madison, WI, USA - Reactor 1_5/23/2013_ DNA (SPAdes)... | ecosystem: Engineered > Bioreactor > EBPR >...
GTTCGGACAGCTCAGCGAGCAGGGAGTTGGCACGGCATTTGCTCTTCGATGGTCATTGGAAAACCTTTATAAATCAAAGAGTTACGGGATATATTCTAACACAAGGGGCTTAACTTAATGCCATTGGTGGCAACACCACAGGCATGCGCGAATGATCTTGCGGCTCCAAGTCCCATTGGTTGACACGTATGCCTTTAGAGAGCGACAGGTACCCCGTGATGTATCTCGGAGAGCGAAAAAGATAGTGCAGATACTTTGGGTTTTCTGAATGCGTCGCCTCATAGACGAAGTAGGCCGGACTCACAATTCCTCGATGCTCGGAGATCGCTACTGAGCCTTGCCAAGCCTTCATCTTGTTGATAGCCAAGTCCCCTGGAGCCACCAGTTGATACGGCGTCAAATCATCGGATGGTTTGTTGTTGTTGTCGTCGCGGCTTGCTTTTGGAACTACGCCGTGATCGCGGTAGACGGACAGCAGTTCTTCACCTACGTGTCCTGTGCGCTTTGTCCTGCGAAACAACGTCCAGAACGGACGTAATTGCCATGAGCTAGGCACCTCCCCCAGCCACGCCACGCCGCTGTCCTTGTATTGCCCATACCTCGGCAAACTCATTGCGCCAAATCCTTCACGCCAAAAACTGCCAGCCCCGCTCCTGCGCGGCGCGCGCCAGGTGCTTGGCCTTGCGGTCACGCTCGCCAGGGGTACATGCCGTGAAATCAATGCTGCAATGCTCGGGATATGGCTGCCCGTCGGCGATCACGGGCAGCTCCTGCTCTGCGCATTCCGCCTGCGTGACAGCCAGGATGCCCGCCGACCGGCAATTGGGCATCGCCGTAAAGCGAACGAAGGCGTCGGCGGCAGTCACGCGGTCGCCGTCATCGACCGACAGCATGTTTTCATCCTTGGGGGTGGGCCGGAATGCTTGCGACGTGACACGGCCTTGCTGGACGAAATTAGGGTGGATTTGGCGCAGCAGCAAGGTTTGGGGCGTCATGCTTGCAAGCCCTCCAGGGCGCGCAGCCGACCATCGAGCTCACGCCAGCCGTCTTCTGAACCCAGGTTCAAGCGGTTTTCCTCTACCGAGTCAGTGTGCAAATTGAGCGCCTGGTATTCGGCAACGTGGGTATTCAGATCAATGTCGAGGCTGATTTCCCATTCGGGCGTGCTCCATTCGGCACGAATGCCGCCCTCCGGCGTGGGGTACAGGTAGGGCAGCCGAAGTTCACCGCTGTAGTCCGTGGCGAAGGCATGTTGCAGCCACGCCAAGCCATCTGGCGGTGGAGCCAGCCCCTTGCCGTCGAGCCAGCCGTCGCGCAAACCAAGGAATTCCTCCATGCGCAGGCCGATGTCCAGCGGGTCAAGCAGGCTGACGCGGTCAATCGATTCGATGGATTTGTAAACCGGGTTGATTGCACCGTCTTTGCGTGCGATGCCCTTGATGAGCACATGCGCGCCTGCTTGGTAGTCGTTGAACGCCTTGATGACGGTTTCGCGGACCTGTTCATCCAGAGGGGCCGTCAGCTTGGTGCCGTCGCGCAGTAGAACCTGGAAGGTCTGGCGGAGCTGGTCTGCTTCCGGTACGCGGCCGCGCAGGGCAACTTCTTCCGTCCAACTCTGCACCTGCGCGGCCTTGACCAGCTTGAGCCGGGTGGCCGGGCTGAATCGGACATCGCCGCCTGCGCGCGCAAAGGCGATGACCTCGCCCTCGCGCAGGCTGCGGCCAAAGCGGTCGAAGTAGCCCAGAAGATTGGGGGGCAGGGGCGGTGGCAGGCCAGCATCCACCTGTGCAATGGATTCGACGATGTGATCGCGGGCCTGTTCCAGATAGCGAACGTTTTCTCTTGGGAACAGGCCCAGCAACGGCAACACCAGGGCTGCGACGGCGCTGCCTTCGCCGATACGGGCCAAATGCAGTTCCAGCCCTTCGTCGAAGTTGCGGGGAATGCGCTGCCGGTCGGGGTGAGCGCGGCGGAATTCCCACTTGGCGACCTCGACCAGCATTTCTTGCAATGCAGAAAAATCGCGTAGCACTTCGAGGGGTAGGGTGTGGCCGTCGAACCGTTCCCCTTCCAGTTTGGGGGCCAGGAATTCAAGCGGATTCATGAACGTGCCTCCAGGCGGTCCGACAGGGGCTGCAAGGCGCAGCAATGTGATGGCAAGCCATTGATGGTAAAGGAGAAAACGTACTTTTCCGTTTTCCGGTGTGATAAGCGCCGAGTGCGTTTCTTGGCGTCGACTGGTTGCAATGAGGTCATTCCGCGAGTTCCCCCAGCATCCGCACGATGTTGGCGGAAACGGCCTTCAGCTCCTCGTCAATCGCATGCAGGCTGCGCGGCGGCTTGAAGACGTAGAAGTGCCGGTTGAACGGGATTTCGTAGCCCACCCTGGTCTTGTCGGGGTTGATCCAGGCGTCGGGCGCGTGGGGCAGCACCTCGCGCTTGAAGTACGCGGCCACGTCTTCGGCCAGCGGCACGTTCTCGGTGTCGCGCAGGCTGGCGTCGGGCTGGGGTTTTCCCTTTTGTTTGCCCTTCTGGCCCAGCACGATCTGGCCATCGTCACCCCGCAGCGGGCGCTCGACGGTGATGCTGTGGTAGCCGAAGGCCTCGTTGTCGAAGATGCGGCTGATGGGTGTGCCGTCTTCGTCCGTGGCCTCTTCAAAAGTGCCAAACAGGCGGGTGATGCGCTCGATGTGCTCGTCGCTCAGCTCCTTGCGCTTGCTGCCCAGGCTTTTGCGCATCTTCTGCCACAGGCCGCTGGCGTCGATGAGCTGCACCTTGCCGCGGCGCGCCTCGGGCTTGCGGTTGCTGATGATCCAGACGTAGGTGGCGATGCCGGTGTTGTAGAACATGTCGGTGGGCAGGCCGACGATGGCTTCCAGCAGGTCGTTTTCCAGCACGTAGCGGCGGATTTCGCTTTCGCCACTGCCCGCGCCGCCGGTGAACAGGGGCGAGCCGTTGAGCACGATGCCGAAGCGGCTGCCGCCCTCGGCGGCGGGGCGCATCTTGCTGATGAGGTGCAGCAAAAAGAGCATGGAGCCGTCGGACACGCGCGGCAGGCCGGGGCCGAAGCGCCCGGCAAAGCCCTGGGCCTCGTGCTCGCGGCGCACTTCCTTCTCGACCTTCTTCCATTCCACGCCGAAGGGCGGGTTGGAGAGCATGTAGTCGAAGTGCCGGCCGGGGTGGCCGTCGTCGCTGAGGGTGTTGCCGAACACGATGTTGGCCACGTCCTGGCCCTTGATCAACATGTCGGCCTTGCAGATGGCGTAGGACTCGGGGTTGAGCTCCTGCCCGTAGACGGCCAGGCTGGCCTGGGGGTTGTGCTCGTGCAGGTATTCGCCGGCCACGCTGAGCATGCCGCCCGTGCCGGCCGTGGGGTCGTACAGGGTGCGCACCACGCCGGGTTTGGCCAGCACGGCGTCGTCCTCGACGAACAGCAGGTTCACCATCAGGCGGATGACTTCGCGCGGGGTGAAGTGCTCGCCGGCGGTTTCGTTGGACAGCTCGGCGAACTTGCGGATCAACTCCTCGAACACGGTGCCCATGTCGGCGTTGCTGACCACGCCCGGGTGCAGGTCGATCTGGCAGAACTTCTCGGTCACCTGATAGAGCAGGCCGGCCCTGGACAGGCGCTCGATCTGGGTGCTGAACTCGAAGTGCTCGAAGATGTCGCGCACTTCGGCTGAAAAACCCTGGATGTAGCTGAACAGGTTTTGCGCCACGTTGCCGGGGTCGCCCAGCAGTTTCTTCAAATCCAGCGGGCTCTGGTTGTGAAACGCCAGGCCCGTGATGCGCTGCAAAAAGGGCGCGGGGTTGACGCCGAGCTTTTGTTTGGCGGCCAGTTCGGCCAGCACCTGGTCCTTGGTCGGGGCCAGCACGCAGTCCAGCCGCCGCAGCACGGTGAAGGGCAGGATGACCTTGCCGTAGTCGGACTGCTTGTAGTCGCCGCGCAGCAGGTCGGCGACGGACCAGATGAAGGAGGACAGGGAGGTGTTCGACATGGGCGCGAGTGTAGGCAGGCCCCCGGCGCGGGCGGTGTGCCGGGGCCTCAGGCGGTGGGGACGGCGGTTTCTGCCGCGCCCAGGTCGGCAAACGGGGCAACGACGCGAAAGCGCAGCCGGCAGCCCACCGGCAGCTGCGCCGCCAGCGGCAGGTGGTGGCGGGCCACGGCGGCGATGACCGGGTAGCCGCCGGTGAGCGGGTGGTCGGCCAGGAACAGCACCGGCTGGCCGCCGGCCGGCACCTGGATGGCGCCGGTGACGGTGCCTTCGCTCGGCAGCTCGTCGTGGCGCGCGCGGGCCAGCGGCTGCGCGCCGTGCAGGCGCAGGCCGATGCGGTTGGATTGCGGCGTGACCTGCCACTTCTGTTGTTCGAGCAGGGCCAGCGCGTCGGGCGCGAACCAGTCGGTGCGCGGGCCGGCCAGTACGTCCAGCGTCACCTCGTCGCCGGGGCGCGGCAGGTCGGCGGGCGCGGCTTCAGCCGGCTGGGTGGCGCGCAGCGCCTGCGGCGGCAAGGCGCCGATGGCGAGGCGCTGGCCGGCCTGAAGGGCGGGCGGGCCGACGTGGGCCAGGGTGTCGGTGGCGCAGCTGCCCAGCACCGGCGCCACCTGCCAGCCGCCGCGCACCGCGACGTAGCAGCGCACGCCGGCCGTGGGCGCGCCAACGGCCAGCACGTCGCCATCGTCCAGCGCCACGACGGCGTGGCTGGGCAGTGGCCACTGGCGGCCGTCCGCACTGTGCAGGGTGAGGGGTACCGCGGCGCCGGTGACCGCCAGCGTGGCGTGGCCGTGGCAGCGCAGGCGCAGGCCGCCGAGCAGGTTCTCCAGCACCGGGGTGTGGACCGGGTTGCCCACCAGCCGGTTGGCCTGGCGCATGGCGGGCTGGTCCAGCGCGCCAGAGGGCGAAATGCCCAGCCCCGCCATGCCGTGGCGGCCGGCGTCCTGCACCAGGGTTTGCAGGCCGAAGCTATCAAATTCGATAGCTGCTGGCGCTGGCTGGGCGGGCGCTGGAGACCGATTTGATGCAGATTCGGTTATGGGCGGCAGGCTGATGTGGCGGCCGCTGGCCGCGGCGTCGGTGAACTGCACCTGAAAGCCCGGCTGCACATAGGCCGGCTCGGCGCGCCGCAGGTCCCACATCGGCAGGTCGGTGACGCCGATCAACTGCCAGCCGCCCGGCGAGGCGGCGGGATAGACGGCGCTGAAGTCGCCCGCCAGCGCCACCGAGCCTGCCGGCAGTCGTGTGCGCGGCGTCGGCCGGCGCGGGATGGCGCGAAAGCTGGGGTGGCCGCCGGCCAGGTAGACGAAACCGGGCGCGAAGCCCGCGAACGCCGCCTGCCAGGGCTGGCCGGCGTGGCGCTCGACCAGCTCGGCGATCGAAATGCCCATCATGTCGGCGACTTCGGCCAGGTCCTCGCCGTCGTAGTGCACCGGGATCTCGACGCAGCGCGCGGCGACGCTGTCGGCCGGTCCCAGGTCGGCGGCAGCGGCGCGCTGGCGCAGGGCGGCGATCAGGGTGGCGGGCGCGATGGCCTCGGGCCGGTAATGCACCAGCAGCGTGCGCGCGGCGGGCACCAGCTCCTGCACGCCGGCGATCGGCTGTGCCTGCACGGCACGATACAGCGCCAGCGCGTGGCCGAGGTCGGCCAGTTCGACCAGCAGCGCAGCATCGCTCGCGGGCAGGAAGCGCATGGCTCAGGCGGCCGGGACGAAAGGCGCCAGCGGCACCCCGGCCGCCTGCAGGCGCGCCCGGGTGCGCCGCGCCATCTCCACCGCGCCGGGGCTGTCGCCGTGCACGCAGATCGAGTCGGCCTGCACGCGCACCGCTTTGCCGCTGATGGACGCCAGCGTGCCGCTCTCGGCCCAGCGCAGCATGCGCTCGGCCACGGCATCGGCGTCGTGCAGCACGGCGCCCGGCAGGCGGCGCGACACCAGGGTGCCGTCGTCGTTGTAGGCGCGATCGGCAAAGGCCTCGGCCACCACGGTCAGGCCGCGCGCGCGGGCGCGCTCGATCAGCGGCGAGCCGGCCAGCGCCAGCAGCGTGAGTTGCGGATCGACTTCCTGCAGGGCCGTGATCACGTCATCGCCCTGGCGGGCGTCGTGCGCGATCGTGTTGTAGAGCGCGCCGTGCGGCTTGACGTAGCGCACCTGCGTGCCAGCCGCGCGCGCCAGCCCCTGCAGCGCGCCGATCTGGTAGATCACGTCGGCCACCAGCTCGCGGCTGCTCGGGTCCATGTTGCGCCGGCCGAAGCCGACCAGGTCCGGGTAGGCCACGTGCGCGCCGACGGCCACGCCGCGCTCGGCGGCGGCCTTGAGGGTGTCCAGGATGCCGGCTGGATCACCCGCATGAAAGCCGCAGGCCACGTTGGCGCTGGTGACGATATCCAGCATGGCGGCGTCGTCGCCCATGCGCCAGGCGCCGTAGCTCTCGCCCAGGTCGCTGTTGATGTCCATGGCCGCTTCTCCTCAAGGGGTATGTGGTGCCGCGGATGCCATTCTGGCGCAGGGGCGGATCGGCGGGGGCTTACCATGCGAATCGGTCTTCGTTGCCGGCGCACTGCCAAGGAATCGCCATGTCCGTCCTGCCCACCATCGAGCAGCTGTCCCACGAGCTGGCCGTAGGCCGCACCACCGCCGTCGCCCTGGCAGAAGCCGCGCTGGCCCGCGCGCGCGATCCGGCGGGCGAGGGCGCGCGCGTGTTCACCGCGCTCGGCACCGAACGCGCGCTGGCCGCGGCACGAGCGTCCGACCTGCTGCGCGCGGCGGGCGTGGTGCGCTCGCCGCTGGAAGGCATTCCGGTGTCGATCAAGGACCTGTTCGACGTCGCCGGCGAGGTGACGACGGCCGGCTCGGCGGTGCTGCGCGATGCCGCGCCGGCGGCCCGCAGCGCGCCGGTCGTCGAGCGCCTGATCGCCGCCGGCGCGGTGATCGTGGGGCGCACCAACATGACCGAGTTCGCGTTCTCCGGCCTGGGCCTGAACCCGCACCACGGCACGCCCGCCAACCCGTGGGATCGCGGCGCGCGGCGCATTCCGGGTGGCTCCAGCAGCGGCGCGGCGGTGTCGGTGACGGACGGCATGGCGGCGGTGGCCATCGGCTCGGACACCGGCGGCTCGGTGCGCATCCCCTCGGCGCTGTGCGGCCTCGCCGGCTTCAAGCCGACGCAACGGCGCGTGCCCACCGAGGGCGCGCTGCCGCTGTCGACCTCGCTCGATTCCATCGGGCCGCTGGCGGCCAGCGTGCGCTGCTGCGTGCTCGCCGACGCCATCCTGGCCGGCCAGCCGCCGGTGCCGCCGCCGGCGCGCGCGCTGCGCGACGCGCGGCTGGCCGTGCCCGACACGGTGGTGCTGGACGGCCTGGAGCCGCCCGTGGCGGCGGCGTTCGAGGCGGCGCTGGCGCGCCTGTCGGCGGCGGGGGCGTGCATCCGGCACATCGCCGTGCCCGAATTCGCCGAGCTGGGCCGGCTCCACGCGCGCGGCACCCTGGCCGGCGCCGAGGCCTGGGCCTGGCATCGCCACCTGCTGGCCCGGCGCGCCGCCGAGTACGACCCGCGCGTCGGCCTGCGGCTGCAGGGCGGGGCGCAGATGAGCGCGGCCGACTACATCGACCTGCTGGCCGCGCGCCGCCGCTGGATCGCCCAGGTCGAGGCGCGCGCCGCCGGCTTCGACGCCCTGCTGCTGCCCACCGTGCCGCTGCTGGCGCCGCGCATCGACGCGCTGCAGGCCAGCGACCAGGCCTACTTCGCCGCCAACGCGCTGATCCTGCGCAACCCCACGCTGATCAACTTTCTGGACGGCTGCGCGCTGTCGCTGCCCTGCCACGAACCGGGCGCGGCGCCGGTCGGCCTGATGCTGGCGGCCGTCGGCGGGCAGGACCACGCGCTGCTGGGGCTGGGCGAGGCGGTGGAGCAGGCGCTGCGCCAGCGCGCTTGAGCGGATCGGCCGGGTTTTGCTCATCAAATCGGCCTCTGGCGCTTGTGTGACAAGCGCCAGCAGCTATGATTTTCATACTGAATGAAATGCCTGGGCAGGCCGGGTTTACGATTCTTTACCCCGGCTTCAAGCGGCGCTGGCATGGCTGTCCGATCATCGCGGGCAGGATGGAGCTGCCGGCACGCCGCGCAGACCGTGAAAGGAGCGCATGAGCACACACCGCCTGCTGATGATTGAGGACGACGTCCGTCTGGCCGCCATGGTGGGCGAGTACCTGACGCAATCGGGCTACGCCGTGACGCACATGGGCGACGGCGAAGCCGGGCTGGAGGCCCTGCGGCACGAGCCGTTCGATCTGGTGGTGCTCGACCTGATGCTGCCCGGCATCGACGGCCTGGAGGTGTGCCGCCGCATCCGCGCCCTGCCGGACGGCGCGGCGCGCGTGCCGGTGCTGATGCTGACCGCCAAGGGCGACCCGATGGACCGCATCATCGGCCTGGAACTGGGCGCCGACGACTACCTGCCCAAGCCCTTCGAGCCGCGCGAGCTGCTGGCGCGCATCCGCGCCGTGCTGCGCCGCCAGCAGCCCGGCGAGGCGCCCGAGCACCGGCTGCTGCGCTTCGGCGCGCTGGAGATCGACCGTGACGCCCGCACCGTGACCGTCGGCGGCCAGCCGGCCGAGCTGACCAGCTACCAGTTCGACCTGCTGGTGACGCTGGCCGAGCGCGCCGGCCGCGTGCTGACGCGCGATCAGATCATGGAGGCGGTGCGCGGACGCGAGCTGGAGGCCTTCGACCGCTCCATCGACGTGCACATGGGCCGCATCCGCGCCGCCATCGAGCAGGACGTGAAGAACCCGCGCCGCATCCTCACCGTGCGCGGCGTGGGCTACGTGTTCGCGCGGCAGCAGGATTGACGTGAAACCCCCCTATGACGCTTCGCGTCTTCCCCTCAAAGGGGGGACGCCGCCAGTGGGCGGGCCAAGCCCTTCCACGGCGGCCGCTGGCTTGGCCTGCTCCGCGGCCATTCGACGGCGCCGATTCCAGGTGTGGGTGAATGGCGGCGGCGCGGCGGCGCGGGGGCGATGGCGATGAGCGGCAGCCCGATCGCGCGCAAGCTGTACCTGCGCATCTGGCTGGCGGTGGCCGGCAGCGTGCTGGTGCTCAGCGTGCTGGTGGGCGGCGCCTGGCACATGGCCGAGCAGGAGCGCGAGCACGACCGCCAGGCCGGCCAGCCGCGCGAGCTGCTGGTGCGCGACGCCGCCGGCGAGCTGATCGGCACCGCCGAGGCGCAGCCGCGCCGCCTGCCGGGGCAGGGGCTGGAGTTCGTTGTCACGCTGAGCGACGGCCAGGTGCTGAGCCTGCAACTGCCGCCGCGCAGCCGTGGCCGCGCCGCGGCCGGCGGTGGCCCGCCGCGCCATGGCAGCGCGCCGCCGCTGGCCTGGCTGCGGCCGCCCTTCGGCTTCTGGTGGCTGCTGGCGCTGGCCGGCCTGGTGGTGATGATCGGCGTGTTCCCGGTGGCGCGCCGCCTGACGCAGCGGCTGGAGACACTGCAGCGCGGCGTGCAGCGCTGGGGCGAGGGCGATCTGTCGGTGCGCCTGCCCGAAGCGGGGCAGGACGAGGTGGCCGACCTGTCGCGCCGCTTCAACGCCGCCGCCGAGCGCATCCAGGCGCTGATGGATGCCCAGGGCGCGCTGCTGCAATCGCAGAAATCCCTGCTGGCCAACGCCTCGCACGAATTGCGCTCGCCGCTGACGCGCATCCGCATGGCCATGGAGCTGGCCGGCCCGCAGGGCTCGCCCGCCGCGCGCCAGGAGATCGCCCGCAGCATCGCCGAGCTGGACCAGCTGGTCGACGAGATCCTGCTGGCCAGCCGCCTGGACGCCCGCGAGGCCGACCTGGGCACCGTCGAGTCGGTCGATCTGGTTGGCCTGCTGGCCGAGGAGTGCGCGCGCGTCGGCGCCGACTTCGAGCCGCCCGCCGGCGCCCAGGACGTGCTGGTGCCCGGCGTGGCCAGGCTGCTGCGCCGCGCCGTGCGCAACCTGCTGGAAAACGCCGTGCGCCACGGCCGCCGCACCGGGCGCGACGATGAGGTCAGCGTCCACTTGCAGATCGACGGCGGCCAGGCCGTGCTGCACGTGGACGACCGCGGCCCCGGCGTGCCGTCCGAGCAGCGCGAGCGCATCTTCGAGCCCTTCTACCGCCTGCCCGGCGCCAGCGAGCGCGAGGGCGGCGTCGGCCTGGGCCTGGCGCTGGTGCGCTCGATCGCCCAGCGCCATGGCGGCAGCGTCACCTGCGACAACCGGGCCGGCGGCGGGGCGCGTTTCACGCTGCGGCTGGCACTCGGCGCGCCGCGCGGGGCGACAAAATAGTTCTTTTGTTGATTAATTACGCAATATCCCGCAAATGGGGGACTGGCCAGGGGGTGATCCCCGTATACAGTCGCGGCAGTGCTGTCACACGGGTGCGCTGGCGCGAGTTGCTCGCACGAAGGCCCGGTAAAAAATTCAGAAATCCGGGCTCAAGCACCCCAAGGCCGCCATCTGGCGGCCTTGTCTTTTTGCATCGCCTTACACGGCCGTGCGGCGGGGCGCCACCTACAATTGCCGCCCATGCCGCAAGTCCCCATGGTTCGCTGGGTCGCGCTGTTCTGGGGATTCGTTGCCTTCTTCCCGATCGGCCTGAACTACACCGCCTTCGTCCTGCTGGGCGTCGCCATGGCCTGGGAAGGCGGTCTGGGCGAGCGCCTGGCGCGGCTGCGGCAGACGTCCTACTGGTGGCCGGCCTGGGCCTTTTTGGGCTGGGCCGCGCTGGCCCTGCTGCTGGGGCCGCGCTACCCCGAAACCGCCTCCAACGCCCTGCACGCGCTGCGCATCGTGCTGACGCTGGCGCTGGCGCTGGCGCTGGCGCGCGACGAAGCCCTGTGGGCGCTGCGCGGCTTTGTGCTGGGGCTGGTCGTCAGCCTGCTGCTGGCCGGGCTGAACGAGGCGGTGGCGCTGCCGGCGACGCCGCTGTGGAACAGCATCATTCGCTACGACGGCAACAAGTCACTGGCCAACGCCGTGCAGATAGCGCTGGCGGCGGTCAGCGCCCTGCTGCTGCTGCCGGCGCTGGGCGCGCGCGGGCGGCTGACGGCGGCGCTGCTGGCGTCCGGCCTGCTGCTGGTGCTGGTCGGCGTGCTGCACTCGCGCACCGCCTGGCTGGTGCTGGTGCTGGGTCTGGGGGTGGGGTTGCTGCACCGCCTGCGCGGACGGAGCCGCCAGCAGCTGCTGGCGCTGGCGGCGGCGGCCACGCTGGCGCTGGCCGCCGGCCTGCTGCTGCCGGGCGTCAAGCAGCGCGTGCAGCAGGGCGCGGGGGAGCTGGCCAGCGCCTACCAGGGGCAGGCGGTCCACATGGACAGCAGCTGGGGCATCCGCTACCGCATGTACCGAGAAACCACCGCCATGATCGCCGAGCGCCCGCTGCTGGGCTGGGGCATCGGGGGCTGGAACACGCAGTGGAAGCAGCGCGTGGACGGCCCGCTGACCGAGGTCAACATGCCGCACAACGATTTTCTGTGGATGGGCGCGCAGGCCGGCGTGCCGGGCGCGCTGGCACTGCTGTGGCTGCTGCTGGCGGGCTGGCCGGCGGCCTGGCGCCGTCACGACCTGAACGGCTGCCTGGCGGCGGTGGCGCTGCTGGCCATGCTGCTGGCGGTGCTGGGCAATTCGGCGCTGCGCGACGCCTCGATGGGCCTGAGCCTGTGGTTCATCGTGCTGGTGATCCAGCGGCTGGCCAGTCAGCCGCAGCCGCTGTGGCAGGGCCTGTGGCCGGGCGCGGCGGCGCTGCCTGCTCCCCGATGAAGCGCTGAGGTGTGGCCCGCCCAGGCCGGCTCAGACGCGGTCTCTCAGTGCCCGGCGCCGGCCGTCTCGCCAGCCCGCATGCGGTACTGGGTGCCGCAGTAAGGGCATTTGGCCTCGCCCTGGGCCATGTTCAGGAACACGCGCGGGTGGGTGTTCCACAGCTTCATGTCGGCCTTGGGGTTGGGGCAGAAGGCCTCGCCGGAGCGGGTCAGGTCGCGGGCCAGCAGTTCGACGACTTTTTGCGGGGTGCTCATGCGTGGCGCTCCTCGGTCAGACCTTGGCCAGCCAGTGGGCGTACTTGGCGTTGCGGCCATTCACGATGTCGAAGAACGCGCTCTGGATCTTCTCGGTCACCGGGCCGCGCTGGCCGGCGCCGATCTGGATGCGGTCGTATTCGCGGATCGGCGTGACCTCGGCCGCGGTGCCGGTGAAGAACATCTCGTCGGCGATGTAGCACTCGTCGCGCGTGATGCGCTTTTGCACCACTTTGAGACCCAGGTCCTCGCAGATGTGCAGCACGGTGTTGCGCGTGATGCCGTTGAGCGCGCCGGCCGACAGGTCGGGCGTGTAGACGGTGCCGTCCTTGATGATGAACAGGTTCTCGCCCGCGCCCTCGCTGACGAAGCCGGCGCTGTCCAGCAGCACGGCCTCGTCGTAGCCGTCGTCGGTGGCCTCCATGTTGGCCAGGATGGAGTTGCTGTAGTTGCTGACCGCCTTGGCCTGCGTCATGGTGATGTTGACGTGGTGGCGCGTGTAGCTGCTGGTCTTGACGCGGATGCCGCGCTTGAGGCCTTCCTCGCCCAGGTAGGCGCCCCAGGCCCAGGCGGCCACCATCAGGTGGATCTGGTTCCCCTTGGGGCTGACGCCCAGCTTCTCGGAGCCGATCCACACCAGCGGGCGCAGGTAGCAACTGGCCAGCTGGTTGGCGCGCACCACTTCCTTTTGCGCCTCGTTGACCTGCTCGGGCGTGAACGGGATGTTCATGCGCAGGATCTTGGCGCTGTTGAACAGGCGCTGGGTGTGTTCCTGCAGGCGGAAGATGGCGGTGCCGCCGACGGTGTCATAGGCGCGCACGCCTTCGAAGGCGCCGCAGCCGTAGTGCAGGGTGTGCGTCAGCACGTGGATCTTGGCGTCGCGCCAGTCGACCAGCTGGCCGTCCAGCCAGATCTTGCCGTCGCGGTCGGAAAGCGGGGGGGTGCTCATGATGGGTCCTCGGGTCTGCGGGTGCGGGTCGGGCGCAGACGGCGGGCGGGTCTGCGCGGGCCTTGAATTCTAAGCCTCGGGCGCCGCGCCCGGGCCGTCCGCATCGGCCGGGCGCTCCAGTCGCCAGCGTGCCAGGCGGCCGCCTTCGAACTCGGCGATCACGCGCGACTGGCCCGGGTCGCTCCAGCGGTACACCTCGGGCTGCGCCTCGATGTCGGACAGTCGCTCGCCCAGCGACTGCGTCAACGCCAGCACGTGCAGCAGCGGCAGGCGCGGGCGCAGCTTGGCGTTGAGCATCACGGCGCTGCCGATGTGGCCGATCGGGCGGTTGCTGGCGCGCTTCATCACCGTGAGCAGGCGCGTGTAGTACAGCAGGAACCACAGCACCAGACCACTGCCCAGCAGGCCCAGCCCGGCCCAGCCGCCCGCGCGCCAGGCGCCGGCGCCCAGCAGCACCGCCCCCGCCATCACCACCCATCGTTGCCAGTTCATGGGCATATTGTCCCTGCCTTCCTCAGTGGGCCACGAGTCACTATGAAATAAATAGCTGCTGGCGCACGTCCAACAAGCGCTGGAGCTGAATTTGATACGGAAAATGCGCGCCCACGCCCCAAGGCTCAATCCAGCCCGCGCAGCAGCGCCATCGCCTCGTCCACCCGCTCGACGGCGTGAATTTGCATGCCCTCGAATTCCTTGCCGGGCTTTTTGGGCGCGTTGGCCTTGGGGATCAGCGCCACCGAAAAGCCCAGCTTGGCGGCTTCCTTCAGGCGCTCCTGTCCGCGCGGGGCCGGGCGCACCTCGCCGGCCAGGCCGACTTCGCCAAAGGCGATGAAGCCCTTGGGCAGCGGCTTGCCGCGCAGGCTGCTGGCAATCGCCAGCAGCACCGCCAGGTCGGCCGCCGGCTCGCTGATGCGCACGCCGCCGACGGCGTTGACGAACACGTCCTGGTCGCCCGTGGCCACGCCGGCGTGGCGGTGCAGCACCGCCAGCAGCATGGCCAGGCGGTCGCGCTCCAGGCCCACCGACAGGCGCCGGGGGCTGGGGCCGCCGCTGTCGACCAGCGCCTGCACCTCCACCAGCAGCGGGCGCGTGCCCTCCAGCGTCACCAGCACGCAGCTGCCGGGCACCGGCTGGGCGTGCTGGCTCAGGAAGATGGCGCTGGGGTTGCTCACCCCCTTCAGGCCGCGCTCGGTCATGGCGAACACGCCAATCTCGTTGACGGCGCCAAAGCGGTTCTTGATGGCGCGGATCAGGCGGAAGCTGCTGTGCGTGTCGCCCTCGAAGTACAGCACCGTGTCCACCATGTGCTCCAGCACGCGCGGGCCGGCCAGCTGGCCGTCCTTGGTCACGTGGCCGACCAGCACCACGGCGCCGCCGCTGGCCTTGGCCCAGCGCGTCAGGTGGGCCGCGCATTCGCGCACCTGCGCCACGCTGCCGGGGGCGCTGGTCAGCTGGTCGCTGTAGACCGTCTGGATCGAGTCGATCACCGCCACCGCCGGCTGCTGCGCGGCCAGGGTGGCCAGGATCTTTTCCAGCTGGATCTCGGCCAGCACCGCCACCTGCGAGCCGGTCAGCCCCAGGCGGCGCGCGCGCAGCGCCACCTGGGCGCCGCTTTCCTCGCCCGTCACGTAGAGCGTGGGCAAGGGCGTGCGCTGCAACGCATCCAGTGCCTGCAGCAACAGGGTGGACTTGCCGATGCCCGGGTCGCCGCCGATCAGCACCACGCCGCCGGCCACGATGCCGCCGCCCAGCACGCGGTCCAGCTCGGGCTGGCCGGTGGGCGTGCGCGCCACGTCCACCGCCTCGATGGCGGCCAGCGGCTGCACCGGCGCGGCCGGCGCCAGCGCCGAAAACGCCGAACCCAGGCGGTTCTTGCCGCCACCGCCGGTGGCCTCGGCCGCCGATTCGAGCAGGGAGTTCCAGGCGCCGCAGCCGGGGCACTTGCCCAGCCAGCGCGGGCTGCTGGCGCCGCATTCGTTGCAGGTGTAGACGGTCTTGGGGCTGGCCATGGGGCGATCGTAACGGGCGCCGGGCGCGCGTCGGCGCCGGCCGGGCGGGCCTTGCGCCGGCGCGACAGGCGAGTACCATGCGCCACCCTCCGACTTTTGCCGGCCAGACCGACATGACCACCACCTCCGCCGCTGCCGCGCAGCCCGTCTCCCGCAACCGCCTGCTGTTCACCTCGGGCCTGGGCTGGATGTTCGATGCCATGGACGTCGGCCTGCTGTCCTTCATCCTGGCCGCGCTGAAGGCCGACTGGGGTCTGTCGGCCGGGCAGATGGGCTGGCTGGGCGCCATCAACTCCATCGGCATGGCGGTGGGGGCCATCGGCTTCGGCATGCTGGCCGACCGCATCGGCCGCAAGCAGGTGTTCGTCCTCACGCTGCTGCTGTTTGCCATCGCCAGCGGGCTGTCGGCCTTCGCCACCACGCTGACGGTGCTGTTCGTGCTGCGCTTTTTCATCGGCATGGGCCTGGGCGGCGAGCTGCCGGTGGCCAGCACCTATGTGTCCGAGCGCGTGCCCGCGCACGAGCGTGGCCGCATCGTCGTGCTGCTGGAAAGCTTCTGGGCCGTCGGCTGGATCCTGGCGGCGCTGATCGCCTACTTCGTCATCCCGCGCTTTGACAAGGACATGGGCTGGCGCGTGGCGCTGCTGCTGGGCGCGCTGCCGGCGTTCTATGCGCTGTATCTGCGCCGCAAGCTGCCCGACGACGCGCCCACCGCGCCGGCCGCCGCCGGCCTGCCCTGGACGGCTCGCCTGGCCGCCCTGTGGTCGCCCGCGCACGCGCGCTCCACCGTGATGCTGTGGGTGCTGTGGTTCACCGTGGTGTTCTCGTACTACGGCATGTTCCTGTGGCTGCCCAGCGTCATGGTGGGCAAGGGCTTTGCGCTGATCAAGAGCTTCGAGTACGTGCTGCTGATGACGCTGGCGCAGCTGCCCGGCTACTTCACCGCCGCCTGGCTGATCGAGCGCGCCGGCCGCAAGTTCGTGCTGGTGGTGTACCTGACCGGCACGGCCGCCAGCGCCTGGGCCTTCGGCAACGCCGACACCCAGGGCGCGCTGCTGCTGTACGGCGCGCTGCTGTCGTTCTTCAACCTGGGCGCCTGGGGCGCGCTGTACGCCTACTCGCCCGAAAACTACCCGGCGCCCATTCGGGCCAGCGGCGTCGGCACGGCGGCCGGCATCGGGCGCCTGGGCGGCATCCTGGGGCCGCTGGCCATCCCCTTCCTGGGCGCTCAGGGCTGGAGCACCGGGGCCATCTTCGGCCTGTTTGCCGCCACCCTCATGGTCGGCGTGCTGGCGGTGGCGCTGCTGGGCCGCGAAACCCGCGGCGAGCAGGCCGTCGGCTGAGCGGCGCCACACCTGGTGTGGGGTGGCCGCCACAGTGATGGTGTGATCTGCTTCACAACTGAGGGCGTGGCGTGGCGCGCCCCGTAGCGGCCGGGGCGTGAATACTTGCGTAAACATCCAGGCCCCCCATAATCGGTTTGATCGAGGTCTTTCGACCTCATTCATCCCTTGCCGCTCTGGAGTGCCGACATGTCCCGTGCCCTGAACCGTCGCCGTTTTTCCACCGGACTGGCCCTGGCGCCGCTGGCGGCAGGGGGGTTGCTGAGTGGCTGCGACAGCGTGCCTGACCGCATCAAGGTCGGCGTCGCCCAGCCGCTCACCGGGCCGATCCATGAGCTGGGCAAGGACTTGCTCAACGGCGTGCAGCTGGCGGTGACCGAGCTGAACGCAGGCAATTACACCGTCGGCGGCAAGCGCGTGACGCTGGAAATCGTGTCGGTGGACGACAAATCGGACGCGGCCACCGGCAAGGCCGTGGCGCAGCAGCTGGTGGAGGCCGGCGTGGTGGCGGTGATCGGCCATCTCAACTCGGGCGTCAGCATCGCCGCCGCCCCCATCTATGCCGCCCAGGGCATTGCCCAGATCGCGATCTCGACCAACCCGAAGTTCACCGAACTGGGGCTGGACACCACCTTCCGCATGGTGGCCAACGATCACATGCAGGCCAAGGCCATGGGCTCGTTCGCCGCCTCGCAGTTTGGCGAGGTGCCCTACGCCGCGGTCGACGATGGCACGCCTTATGGCAAGGGGCTGATCGAGGGCGCCGTGCGTGAGCTGAAGGCGAAAAAGCGCGACATCGCGTTGCAGCAGTCGTTCGACGACAAGACCGTGGCGTTCGACGAGCTGGCCGCCCGGGTCAAGGCCGCCAACGTGGGGGTGATCCTGTCCACGCTCAACGACTTTCAGGCCGTCGCGCTGATCGAGGCCCTGCGCAAGCTCAACCACACCGACGTGCGCATGCTGGGCGGCGACACGCTCAAGACCACCGGCATGGCCAAGGCGCGCGGGCTGATCCGCGGCGTGCACGCGACGTCGCCGGTGCTGGAGGCCAAGGAATTCATGGCGGGCCGGACGTTCCTGAGCCGCTACACCGACGCCTTCAAGATCGCGCCGGCCTATGGCGGGCACTACACCTACGACAGCATGCACGTGCTGGCCGACGCCATCCAGCAGGCCAAGTCGGCGCAGCCGCGAGATGTCACGGCCGTGCTGCGCCGCATCAGCGGCTCGGCCCCGGTCACCGGCTCCATGCGCTGGGACGACAAGGGCGAGCAGCGCTACGCCGCGGTCGGCGTCTACGACCTGGGTCGCGACGGCTGGAACCTGCGCATCCGCTCGGACATCTGGTAGGCGGCGCGCCCCAGGCGCCCGGGCCGAGCGGCGCGTGCGGACACAAAAAAGCCGCCCGCGGGCGGCTGGCGCGGGGTGCGTCGAAGATCAGGCCTGGGCGCTCAGGTCGCTGACGCTGGCGCCGGGCGCGTGGTTGACGCAGGACTGTATGCCGTTGTCGCGCGTCGCCTCGCTGGAATACATCTGGCTCTGGCCGATCACCTGGCCGTTGGTGGCCTTGAGCGTGAAGTAGGGCGCGCCGTCCTTTCCGGTCAGCTTGTCGTAGCGCGCGGCGTCGGCGCCGTTCTTCTTGACCGATTCGATGCCGTTGACCGCGCTGGCCTTGGCCTCGTACATCTCGCTGCTCAGGATCACCTGGCCATTGCTGGCCAGCAGGTTGAAAAAGAACTTGCCGTTCTTGGATTTCTTGAGTTCGAACTTGCCTGCCATGAGAGCCGCTCCTTGAGTGATGTCGGTGAAAACACCAGGCCCCGCCTGGCTGGGCGCCATTGTGCGGCCAAACGGGGGCGGCGGGCGGCCTGCGCTGGCGTTGCCGTGCATTGCCGCACACTGGCGTGGCGTCAACTCTGCATCAGCGTGCGCTTGGCCTTGGCGATCGACATCAGCATGCCCAGCGCCAGCCCCAGCGTGACCATGGCCGTGCCGCCGTAGCTGACGAAGGGCAGCGGCACGCCGACCACCGGCAGGATGCCGCTGACCATGCTCATGTTGACGAAGGCATAGGCGAAGAAGATGGTGGTCAGCGCCGCGCCCAGCAGGCGCGCGAACAGGGTCGGGCCTTCGGCGGCGATCAGCAGGCCGCGCAGGATCAGGAACAGGAAGCCGGCGATCAGCGCCAGGTTGCCGACCAGGCCGAACTCTTCCGAAAAGGCGGCGAAGATGAAGTCGGTGGTGCGCTCGGGGATGAATTCCAGGTGCGTCTGCGTGCCCTGCATGAAGCCCTTGCCCCACAGCCCGCCGGAGCCGATGGCGATCATGCCCTGCAGGGTGTGAAAGCCCTTGCCCAGCGGGTCGCGCGTGGGGTCGAGCAGGGTGCAGATGCGCTGGCGCTGGTACTCGTGCAGCACGCGCCAGTCGACGCCGTCGGCGCACAGGGGGCCCTCGTAGGCCAGCAGCAGGCCCACGCCCAGCGCGCCCAGCAGCACCGGCGGCAGCACCAGCTTCCAGGGCAGGCCGGCAAAGAAGATCACCGCCATCCCGGCGGCGCCCACCAGCAGGGCGGTGCCCAGATCGGGCTGCTTCATGATCAGGCCCATGGGCACGGCCAGCAGGGCGAAGGCGACCACGAAGTCGACCGGCCGCGTCTGCCCCTCGCGGCGGTGGAACCACCAGGCCAGCATCAGCGGCGTGGCGATCTTCAGCAACTCGCTGGGCTGGATCACCACGCCGACGTTGATCCAGCGCTGCGCGCCCTTCTTGGTGATGCCGAACAGCGCCACCGCCACCAGCAGCGCCACGCCCAGGGTGTAGACCGGCACCGCCAGGCTCATCAGCCGCTGCGGCGGCACCTGCGCCACCACGAACATGATGCCGGCGGCGATCAGCATGTTGCGGGCGTGGTCGGCAAAGCGCGTGCCGTGATCGAAGCCGGTCGAGTACATGGCCATCAGGCCCATGCCGGCCAACACCAGCACCGCCACCAGCAGCAGCAGGTCGAAGCCGCGCAGCAGCGGCCAGAGGCGCTGCCACAGCGAAGGTTTGTCGAACACCACGGCCATGGCGCGATTATCCCGCCGCGCCGCGGGCCGCGGTGCCGATACGATGGCGGGCATGCCGACCACCCACCTGCTGTACCTGCACGGTTTCCGCTCCTCGCCGCAGTCGGCCAAGGCGCGCCTGATGGCGGCGCGGGTGGCGGCCGGCCACCCGGGCGTGACCTGGTGGTGCCCGCAGCTGCCGCCCTCGCCCCGCGCGGCGGCCGCGCTGATCGAGCGCGGCACGGCCGACTGGCCCGCCGAGCGCATGGCGGTGGTGGGCTCCTCGCTGGGGGGCTTCTACGCCGCCTGGCTGGCCGGGCGACGCGGCTGCAAATTGGTGGTGCTGAATCCGGCGGTCGATCCGGCGCGCGACCTGGCGGCCCACATCGGCGAGCAGAGCGCCTGGCACGATCCGGCCGAGCGCTTCTTCTTCAGCGCCGACCACGTGCAGGAGTTGCGCGCGCTGCGGACCGGCCCGCTGCCCGCGCCCGAGCGCTGCCTGGCCGTCATCGCCCAGGGCGACGAGCTGCTGGACTGGCGCGAAATGGCGGCGCGCCACACCGGCGCGCGGCAGATCGTGCTGGCCGGTGGCGACCACGCGCTGAGCGACTTCGAGGCCCACGTGGACGCCGTGCTGGACTTCCTCGATCTTTCCTGATACTCCTGTTTTGATAGCTGCCGGCGCTTGACGGACGGGCGCCAGCGCGCTTTACCTTCCCTTGACACGGCAGAAGGACGGGGTTCACGCGCGAGCGGCAGGATCGGGGCACACCGAATCACAGGAAAGGAAGTCCCCATGACCCCCACCCCCGTCGCGCGCCATGGCCGCCTCACCCGCTGGCTGCACTGGAGCATGGCGCTGCTGTTCGCCTGGATCTTCGCTTCGGCGCTGGCCCACGCGCTGGCCGAGAAGTCGGCGCTGGACGCGCTGCTGTGGCCGTCGCACAAGCCGGTCGGCACCCTGCTGATGCTGCTGCTGGTGCCGCGCGTGGTCTGGGCGCTGGCGCAGGCGCGCCGGCAGCCGCCGCCAGTCAGCGCCGCCGCGCGCGCCGGACACCTGGCGCTGTACGCGCTGATGCTGGCCGTGCCGGCCATCGGCCTGCTGCGCCAGTGGGGCTCGGGGCGCGCCTTCGCGCCGCTCGGCCTGCCGCTGATGCCGGGCTTCGACGCCAGCCAGAAGGTCGAATGGACGCTGCGACTGGGTGGCCTGCTGCACGGCAACCTGGGCTGGGCGCTGCTGGCCCTGGTGGTGGGCCACGTGGCGGCGACGCTGTGGCACCAGCGGTCCGGCCACACGCCGGTGCTGGCGCGCATGGCCGGCTGATCGCCGGCCCCGCCGGTCGGGCGCGGTGCCCGGCCGGGAGTGGGACAATCGGCGTCCCATGCATGTACTTTTCGACGAGGCCGGCAAGTTTCTTGCCGGCCGCATTCTTTCCGAGGCCGAGGCCTCGGCGCAGGTGGAGCTGGACTCCGGCAAGCGCGTCAAGGTCAAGGCCGCCAACCAGTTGCTGCGCTTTGACAAGCCGGCGCCGGCCGAGCTGCTGGCCCAGGCCCAGGCGCTGGCGGCCGAGGTCGACCCGGCGCTGGCCTGGGAGTTCGCGCCCGAGGACGAGTTCGGCTTTGCCGAGCTGGCGGCCGACTACTTCGGCGGCGCCCCCGGCGCGGCGCAACAGGCCGCCGCGCTGCTGGCGCTGCACGAGGCGCCGCATTACTTTCGCCGCGCGGGCAAGGGGCGCTTTCGCAAGGCGGCGGCCGACATCGTGGCGCAGGCGCTGGCGGCCATCGAGAAGAAGAAGCAGGTCGCCGCCCAGATCGCCAGCTGGGCCGGCGAGCTGGCGGCCGGCCAGTGCCCGGCGCCGGTGCGCGAGCAGCTCTACCGCATCCTGTTTCGGCCCGACAAGAACGCGCCCGAGTACAAGGCCGTGGTCGAGGCCAGCCGCACCACCCAGCTGGCGCCGCTGACGCTGCTGCAACGCGCCGGCGCCATCGAGTCGGCCTACCAGTTCCACTGGCAGCGCTTTCTGTTCGACAACTTCCCGCAGGGCACGGGCTTTGCCCGGCTGGCGGCACCGGCGATCACCGAGGCGCTGCCGCTGGCGCCGGTGGCGGCGTTTTCCATCGACGATTCGGCCACCACCGAGATCGACGACGCGTTGTCGCTGCAGGGCCTGGGCACCGGCACGGTGGTGCTGGGCATCCACATCGCGGCGCCGGGGCTGGCCATCCAGCCGGGCGACGCGCTGGACGAGCTGGCGCGCGCGCGCCTGTCCACGGTCTACATGCCGGGCTACAAGATCACCATGCTGCCCGACGAGGTGGTGGACGCCTACACCCTGGGCGAGGGCGCGCCGGTGCCGGCGGTGTCGCTGTACGTCACGCTGGACGAGGCGACGCTGGAGATCCAGGACCGCCAGACGCGGCTGGAGCGGGTGCCGATCGCCGCCAACCTGCGCCACGACCAGCTCGACGCGCTGATCACCGCCGACTGGCTGCAAGGCGCCGCGGCTGAGGGTCAAATCGACGCCCAGCGCTTGCCTGTCGAGCGCGAGCAGCTATCATTTTTATATAAACTGAGCCAGCACCTGAAGGCCCGCCGCGAAGTGGTGCGCGGCAAGCCCGAGACCGTCACGCGGCCGGACTACAGCTTTCGGCTGGTCGGCAACGACGGTGCCGTGCCCACCGGCGCCGAGCAGGTGCGCATCACCACCCGGGCGCGCGGCGCGCCGCTGGATCTGATCGTCTCCGAGCTGATGATCCTGGCCAACAGCAGCTGGGGCGAATGGCTCAAGAGCCTGGGCGTGCCGGCGATCTACCGCAGCCAGGCCAGCCTGCTGCCGGGCATCAAGGTGCGCATGGGCGCGCGGGCGCTGCCGCACGCCGGCCTGGGCGTGCCCAGCTACGCCTGGAGCACCTCGCCGCTGCGTCGCTACGTCGACCTGGTCAACCAGTGGCAGATCATCGCCGCCGCGCGCCACGGCACGGCGGCCGCGCTGGCGGCGCCGTTCAAGCCCAAGGACGCGGCGCTGCTGGCCATCATCAGCGGGTTCGACGCCGCCTACAGCGCCTACGGCGCGCACCAGGCCGGCATGGAGCGCTTCTGGACCCTGCGTTACCTGCGCCAGGAAGGCATCGGCGAGCTGAGTGCCAGCCTGCTGCGCGAACAAGGCGGCGGCGCCTGGCTGGTGCGCGCCGACACGCTGCCGCTGGTGTTCACCGTGATGGGCGCGCAGGGCCTGCCACGCGGCACCCGCGTGCGCGTGCGCCTGGGGCAGATTGACGACATCGCGCTGGACGTGCACGGCACCGTGATCGAGGTGCTGGACGCCGCGGCCGCGAGCCCGGAGCCCGCCGACGACGAGGATGAGAACGCCGCCGCGGGACCGATCGCCATCGCGGTCGATCTGGACGAAGCCGAGGGCGCGGGCAAGGATAATCCCGCCTCGTAATGCTTCGGTCGTACAAATCGCTGTCCACACTGCAATGGGCGCTTGGCCTGTCGGTGCTGCTGCATGCCGCGCTGCTGACGGTGCGCTTCGTCGATCCGGAAGGCTTCAGGCGCCTGTTCCAGGAGACGACGCTGGACGTGGTGCTGGTCAACGCCGAATCCGACCAGAAGCCCGACAAGGCCCAGGCCATCGCCCAGTCCAGCCTGGCCGGCGGCGGCGAGGCGGCCGACAAGCGCATCGCCAGCACGCCGCTGGCGCCCAGCCCGCGCGAAGCGCCGGGCGATGCGCCGGTCACCGAGAACCAGCGCCGCATCGACGCCATGCTGGAGCAGCAGGAACAGCTGCTGGCCCAGGTGCGCCAGCAGCTGGCCAGCCTGCCCCAGCTCGATCCGCGCAAGCTGAGCGCCGACCCCGAGGCGCGTGCCCAGGAAGAGCGGCGCCAGCAGCTGGCGCGCCTGCTGGCGGCCATCGAGAAGCGCGTGGAGGAAGAGAACTCGCGCCCACGCAAGCGCTACCTGAGTCCGGCGACGCTGGGCACCACCTACGCGGTCTATTACGACAGCATGCGGCGCAAGATCGAGGCCGAGGGCACGGTCAACTTCCCGCAGGTGGCGGGGCGCAAGCTGTATGGCGAGCTGATCATGGCGCTGCTGATCAACCACGATGGCCGCATCCTGGACGCGCGCGTGGTGCGCGGCTCGGGCAACCGCGCGCTGGACAAGCTGGCCGAGCTGATCGCGGCCCGATCGGCGCCATTCGGCAACTTCACGGCAGCCATGCGCAAGGATACCGACCAGTTCGACGTCACCGCGCGTTTCAAGTTCACGCACGAGCAGACGCTGGAAACCACGCTGCAGGCCGACCCGCTGGCCACCACCGTGCGGGAGCTGAAATGAAACACCCCCGTTGCGCCACGCGCGGCGCGATGTTGCGCCTTCCCCCTCCAGGGGGCGCAGCCGTGGCCGGGCAGACCCCGGCCACGGCTGCCGCTGGCCTGGCCTGCTCCGCGGCCATTGGGACAGAGCGGTTTCATGGGTCGCGGGTGGCACCCGGCGCCATGGAAACTGGGATGACGCGCAGGCCTGTCGCCATCCGTTGCCTGCCCTGGGCGGCCTGACACGGGGGCTCTCGCCAATGCTGCGCTTGTTGCGTCGCACCCTGCTGCTGACCGTGGCGGGGCTGCTGCTGTTGCAGCTGTGCTTCATCGGCCGCATCGCGCTGATGGCGGTGCTCGATCCGCGCTCCACCAGCTTCGAGCGTTCCGAGGCCTGGCGCCTGGCCAGCACCGGCACGCTGCGCTGGCGCCAGCAGTGGCGCGACTATGAGCAGATCAGCGATCACCTCAAGCGCGCCGTCATCGCCTCGGAGGACGACGGCTTTGCCAGCCACGAGGGCGTGGACTGGGACGCCATCGAAAAGGCCTGGCAGCGCAATGCCGCCGCCGAGGAGGCCGCGGCCGAGCGCGCGGCGCAGAACCGGCCCGCGCGCCCGATCCGTATCCGTGGTGGCTCCACCATCACCCAGCAACTGGCCAAGAACCTGCTGCTGTCGGGCGAGCGCACCTTGCTGCGCAAGGGCCAGGAGCTGGTGCTGACCTATGCGCTGGAACAGCTGCTGGACAAGCGCCGCATCCTGGAGATCTACCTCAACCACGTCGAATGGGGCGAAGGCGTGTTTGGCGCCGAAGCGGCGGCGCAGCACTACTTTCGCAAGAGCGCCGCGCAGCTGAACGCCTGGGAATCGGCACGGCTGGCGGTGATGCTGCCGCGCCCGCGCTATTTCGAGAAACTGCCGCGTTCGCCCTACCTGGCCAGTCGCACCCGCACCATCGTGGCGCGCATGCGCAGCGCCGAACTGCCCTGAACCTAGAAACGGCAGGCGCCCCGGCGCTCAGCCAAGAAAAAGCCCGCCGGCGGCTCGACCGCGGCGGGCTCTGGAAGGGGCCCGGCCTCCAGGGCCGGGCCGGTCAGCCGTCAGGGCTTGCTGGCGGTCGGGAACGGCCACGCCGCTTGCGGGCTCAGCGTGGTTTGCGCAGCAGGCTTCTTGGCTGCGGGCTTTTTGGCAGGCGCGGCCTTCTTCGCCGGGGCCGCCTTCTTCGCTGGAGCGGCCTTCTTCGCTGGTGCAGCCTTCTTCGCTGGTGCAGCCTTCTTCGCCGGAGCGGCCTTCTTCGCTGGAGCAGCCTTCTTCGCTGGAGCAGCCTTCTTCGCCGGAGCGGCCTTCTTCGCCGGAGCGGCCTTCTTCGCCGGAGCGGCCTTCTTCGCCGGAGCGGCCTTCTTCGCCGGAGCAGCCTTCTTGGCCGGGGCGGCTTTCTTCGCGGGAGCCGCCTTCTTCGCCGGAGCGGCCTTCTTCGCGGGAGCAGCCTTCTTGGCCGGTGCGGCCTTCTTCGCAGTTGCCATTTTTTTCTCCTTGATCAAGTTGAACGTTCAACAGCAGGAAACGCTTCACGCCTGTTGTGACGCATGAAGCGGTTCATGGCGCTGGGGCAGGCCCCAACCCCATGAACAGGGGCGCACCCGGCCAACGGCATCAGCGCGTCGGCGGCAGGGAGCAGATCGGGTGGACACATGCGATGGGATGGCTCGTCAGTCCCACGACAGCGCGCCACCGGTCTGGTACTCGATGACGCGCGTCTCGAAGAAATTGCGTTCCTTTTTCAGGTCGATCATCTCGCTCATCCACGGGAACGGGTTTTCCTCGTGGGGGTAGAGCGCGTCCAGACCGATCTGGGTGGCGCGGCGGTTGGCGATGTGGCGCAGGTAGCCCTTGAACATCGAGGCGTTCATGCCCAGCACGCCACGCGGCATGGTGTCTTCGGCGTAGCGGTATTCGAGCTCGACCGCCTGCTCGAACAGCGCGCGGATCTCGGCCTTGAAGGCGGGCGTCCACAGATGGGGGTTTTCCAGCTTGATGGCGTTGATCAGGTCGATGCCGAAGTTGCAGTGCATCGACTCGTCGCGCAGGATGTACTGGTACTGCTCGGCCGCGCCGACCATCTTGTTCTGCCGGCCGAGCGCCAGGATCTGCGTGAAGCCGACGTAGAAGAACAGGCCTTCCATCAGGCAGGCGAACACGATCAGGGACTTCAGCAGGCGCTGGTCGGCCTCGGGCGTGCCGGTGCGGAAGTCCGGGTTCATGATGGTGTCGATGAACGGGATCAGGAACTCGTCCTTGTCGCGGATCGACGCCACCTCGTGGTAGGCGTTGAAGATTTCGCCCTCGTCCAGGCCGAGCGACTCGACGATGTACTGGTAGGCGTGGGTGTGGATCGCTTCCTCGAACGCCTGGCGCAGCAGGAACTGGCGGCATTCGGGGGCCGTGATGTGGCGGTAGGTGCCCAGCACGATGTTGTTGGCCGCCAGCGAGTCGGCGGTGACGAAGAAGCCGAGGTTGCGCTTGACGATGCGACGCTCGTCCTCGGTCAGGCCCTTGGGGTCCTTCCACAGGGCGATGTCGCGGTTCATGTTGATTTCCTGCGGCATCCAGTGGTTGGCGCAGGTGGCCAGGTATTTTTCCCAGGCCCACTTGTACTTGAAGGGCACCAACTGGTTGACGTCGGTCTGGCCGTTGATGATGCGCTTGTCGGCGGCGTTGACGCGGCGCGGGTTGGGGGTGGCGGCGCCGGTGTGCGCGGACGGTGCCCGCGTGGTGGCGCAAGGCGCGGACTCGGTCACGGGCTGCAGGCGCGGCTGCGGCGTGGTGAATGAGGTGGCCTCGTGATCCCAGGTCAACATGATTTTTCCAATGCTCCGATTATGGGAGCAACACGACGAAATGCAAAGCATTCCGTCACACTGCGCCACGATTGATGGGGTGATGGTGTTGCAGCGAGGCATCGCCGTGCGCGGCCTCGCGGCGTCATGCGCGTCATTGACAGGCTTCGCAGCCGGGGTCGTCGATGGCGCACAAGCGGATGTCGGTGGCGGGCACGGCGTCGGTGGCGGCGGTGCCCGATGCATCGAGCCCGCGCATGGCGAGGGCGCCGTCATCGCCGCTGGGCACGGCGTTCAGCCGGCCCGACTGGATGGTGGACTTCTCGGCCTGCGTGGCGCTGGTGGTGCGCAGGTAGTAGGTGGTCTTGAGGCCGCGCAGCCAGGCCAGCTTGTAGGTTTCGTCGAGCTTCCTGCCCGAGGCGCCGGCCATGTAGAGATTCAGGCTCTGCGCCTGGTCGATCCACTTCTGGCGCCGCGCCGCGGCCTCGACCAGCCATCGCGGCTCGATCTCGAACGCGGTGGCGTAGAGCCGCCGGATGTCGGCCGGCACGCGGTCGATCGCGCGCAGCGAACCGTCGAAGTGCTTCAAGTCCATCACCATCACCTCGTCCCACAGGTCCAGGCGCTTCAGCTCGCGCACCAGGTGCTGGTTGATGATCGTGAACTCGCCCGACAGGTTGCTCTTGACCGACAGGTTGCCGAAGCTGGGCTCGATCGAGGCGTCGACGCCGACGATGTTGCTGATGGTGGCGGTGGGCGCGATGGCCACGCAGTTGGAGTTGCGCATGCCGTCGCGCGCGATCTTGGCGCGCAGCGCGTCCCAGTCCAGGGTGCTGCCGCGGTCGACCTCGACGTAGCCGCCGCGCGCCTGCTCCAGCAGGCGCAGGCTGTCCAGCGGCAGCACGCCCTGCGCCCACAGCGAGCCGGGGTAGCTGCTGTAGCGCCCGCGCTCGGCCGCCAGCTCGGTGGAGGCCCAGTAGGCGTGGTAGCAGAGCGCCTCCATCGATTCGTCGGCGAACCGCACCGCCGCCTCGCTGGCGTAGGGCAGGCGCAGCGCGTACAGCGCGTCCTGAAAGCCCATCACCCCCAGGCCGACCGGGCGGTGGCGCAGGTTGGCGTCGCGCGCCTTCTTGACCGCGTAGTAGTTGATGTCGATCACGTTGTCGAGCATGCGCATGGCGGTGCTCACGGTGCGGCGCAGCTTGTCGTGGTCGATGCGGCCGTCCCGCAGGTGCTGCGCCAGGTTGACCGAGCCCAGGTTGCACACCGCCGTCTCGCTGTCGCTGGTGTTGAGCGTGATCTCGGTGCACAGGTTGCTGGAATGCACCACGCCGGCGTGCTGCTGCGGGCTGCGCAGGTTGCAGGCGTCCTTGAAGGTGATCCAGGGATGGCCGGTCTCGAACAGCATCGACAGCATCTTGCGCCACAGATCGACCGCCGGCAGGGTCTTGCTGGGCCGGATCTCGCCGCGCGCGGCGCGCTCTTCATACGCCACATAGGCGGCCTCGAACTCGGCGCCGAACTTGTCGTGCAGATCGGGCACCTCGGAGGGCGAGAACAGTGTCCAGGGCCCGTTTTCCATCACCCGGCGCATGAACAGGTCGGGCACCCAGTTGGCGGTGTTCATGTCGTGCGTGCGGCGGCGGTCGTCGCCGGTGTTCTTGCGCAGCTCCAGGAACTCCTCGATGTCCAGGTGCCAGGTCTCCAGGTAGGCGCACACCGCGCCCTTGCGCTTGCCGCCCTGGTTGACGGCCACGGCGGTGTCGTTGACTACCTTCAGGAACGGCACCACCCCCTGCGACTCGCCATTGGTGCCCTTGATGTGGCTGCCCAGCGCGCGCACGCGCGTCCAGTCGTTGCCCAGGCCGCCGGCGTACTTGGACAGCAGGGCGTTTTCCTTGATCGACTCGTAGATGCCGTCCAGTTCGTCGGGCACCGTGGTCAGGTAGCAGCTCGACAGCTGCGGGCGCCGCGTGCCGCTGTTGAACAGCGTGGGCGTGCTGCTCATGAAGTCGAAGGACGACAGCACCTCGTAGAACTCGATGGCGCGCGCCTCGCGGTCGATCTCGTTCAGCGCCAGCCCCATGGCCACGCGCATGAAGAAGGCTTGCGGCAGCTCGATGCGGCGCTTGCCCAGATGCAGGAAGTAGCGGTCGTACAGCGTCTGCAAGCCCAGGTAGTCGAACCGCAGGTCGCGCTCGGGCTGGAGGGCGGCGCCCAGGCGGGCCAGATCGAACTGCAGCAGGCGCTCGTCGAGCAGCTCGCCCGCCACCCCCTGACGAATGAAGGTCGGGAAGTAGTCGGCGTAGCGCCCCGCCAGCGCCGGCAGGCTGACCGCCTCGCCCAGCACCTCGGCGGCGATGGTGTGCAGCAGCAGGCGGGCCGTGGCGTGGCTGTAGTCGGGTTCGCGCTCGATCAACGTGCGCGCGGCCAGGATGGCGGCCTTGTAGACCTCCTCCACCGGCACGCCGTCGTACAGGTTGCGCAGGGTCTCGGCCAGGATGGGGGCGCTTTGCACCGCCGGGTCCAGATTGGCGCAGGCCTGGTTCAAAAGGGCTTCCAGCGCAGGCTGGTCCAGCGGTACCAGCTCACCTTTTTGAAGCACGTGCAACACCGGGGCGGCCGGCTGGGCGCTGGCCGTCTGGCGCGCCCGCTCCTGCGCGCGGCGCTCGCGGTAGAGCACGTAGGCGCGCGCCACCTCGTGGTGGCTGCCGCGCATCAGGCCCAGCTCGACCTGGTCCTGCACGTCCTCGATGTGGAAGGTGCCGCCGGCCGGACGCGAGCGCAGCAGGGCGCGCACCACGGCCTGGGTCAGCTCGTCGACCGTCTCGCGCACGCTGGCCGAGGCGGCGCCCTGGGTGCCGTGCACCGCCAGGAAGGCCTTCATCATGGCCACCGCGATCTTGCCGGGCTCGAACGCCACCACGGCGCCATTGCGCCGGATGATCTGGTAGTGCGCCAGCGTCGGTGCGGTCGTGGCCATGGGGGCGGCGCGGTCGACGGCGTGCGCGCCCGGCGGGCCGGCGATGCTGGAAGGCGTGACATGGGGAGTCTGCATGGGATCCTCTGACAATGTGTGGATGGGGTGCGGGGGGCGTGACGGCGTGGCCCACGGTGATTTGCCGCCGGTCAAGGGGTCGCGGCGGCAGCCACTATATCTAGTGTTTGATTCAAGTTCAACACACAAGGGATTGTGTATGACGGATTGGCCACGTGCGTCGCGACGGGCTACCCGGCGGCCGTGGCGGCGTGACCTGGCGGCAGCGTCAGGCTGCACGCGGGTGTGTCCCCGCGCGTGACGGCGGGGTGCGGCCCGGGACCGGATTTGCGCCGCCAGGGCGCATGGTTCGTGGCTTCGTGGGCGCGCGGCGGGCCGGGCGCGGCGCCGGTGTCGTGGATTACCCGAGGGCGCCTTCGGCAAAGCGCCCGGCAGGCCAGCGCAGCAGGCGCCGCAGGCGCGGCCAGTCGAAGCCGGGTCCGGGATCGTGCTTGCGGCCGGGCGCGACGTGCTCGTGGCCGGCGATGGCGTCGATCGGGTAGCGCCTGGCCAGCGCGCGGCACAGGCGGGCCAGTGTGGCGTACTGCGCGGGCTCGAACTGGCCGCCCTCCAGGCCCTCCAGCTCGATGCCGACCGAATAGTCGTTGCAGTGGTCGCGCCCGCGAAAACGCGACGCCCCCGCGTGCCAGGCGCGATCGTCGCAGCTGACGAATTGCCACGGCGTGCCGTCGCGTCGCACGTAGAAATGCGCCGACACCTCGATGCCGCGGATCTGCTGGAAGTACGGGTGGGCGTCCCAGTCCAGCGTGTTGGTGAACAGCGCCTGCACCTGGTCGCCGCCGAACTCACCCGGCGGCAGGCTGATCGAGTGCACGACGATCAGACTGACCGCGCTGTCTGCCGGGCGCGGTCCATGGTTGGGCGAGGGCAGGGCGTGTGCCGCGCCGTACCAGCCCGATCGCCAGGCGCCACGGCGCGGTGCCGGTGTGTGGGGTTCATTTGCCGCCATCGGAGCCGGGCTCGTCGTCGCTCGGGGCGGTGATGCCCAGGCGGGCCATGCGGTAGCGCATCTGGCGCAGGTTCAGCCCCAGCCGGGCCGCGGCGGCGGTGCGGTTGAAGCCGGTTTCGTCGAGCGCGCGCACCAGCACCTCGCGCTCGCGCGCATCGAGCCAGCTTTCCAGGTCGCTGGGCAGGGCCGCGGGCTCGGCCGACGCGGACGCGTCCCGTGCGGTCGGTGCGGATGACTCAATTGCTATTGAAACAGGAGCTGCTGGCGCGGACGGGGAAACGGGTTCAAGCCCGCCGAAGCCGGAAGCACCGGCCTCGCCGAGGGCCACGGCGCGGTGCAGCAGGTTCTCCAGCTCACGCACGTTGCCGTCCAGCGGCGCGGCGGCGATGTCCCGCAGCTGGCGCGCCGACAGGGCCGGCACCGGAATGCCGGCGTCGGCGGCGATGCGCGCCAGCAGGGTCTGGCACAGCGCCGGCAGATCCTCGCGCCGCTCGCGCAGCGGCGGCACGATGATCTCGATCACGTTCAGGCGGTAGTACAGGTCCTGCCGAAAGCGGCCGGCCTGCACCTCGGCCGCCAGGTCCTTGTGGGTGGCGCTGACGATGCGCACGTCCACCGGCTCTTCCTGCGTCTCGCCCAGCGGGCGCACGCGCCGCTCCTGGATGGCGCGCAGCAGCTTGGCCTGCATGGCCAGCGGCAACTCGCCGATCTCGTCCAGAAACAGGGTGCCGCCGCGCGCGGCCTGGAAGAAGCCCTCGCGGTCCTGCGTGGCCCCGGTGTAGGAGCCCTTGCGGGCGCCGAAGAACTCGGCTTCCAGCAGGTTCTCGGGGATCGCGCCGCAGTTGACCGGCACGATGGGGCCGCTGCCGCGGTGGCTGCAGGCATGGATGGCGCGCGCCACCAGCTCCTTGCCGGTGCCCGACTCGCCATGCACCAGCACTGGCGCCATGCTGCGCGCCACCTTGGCGATGCGCTGCTTGACCGCGCGCATGGCGGCCGACTCGCCCACCAGGCGCGCCAGCGCGGCGGTGCCGGCGTCGGTCGGGGCGGCCGCGGGCGCCGTGGCCTCGGGCGGTTGTGGTGCTCGCGCGGCTGCCGGCGGGGGCGCCGACTCGTGGTCGCTCGCCGGGCCCGGCGCCTGCAGCGCGGCGCTCACCACACCGCGGAACTGCTTGAGGTCGATCGGCTTGGTCAGGTAGTCGAAGGCGCCGCACTTGAGGGCCTCCACCGCGTTCTCGGCCGAACCGTAGGCGGTGATGACGATGCTGCGCTCGCGGCGTTGCGCCGCCGCCATGTCGCGCAGCAGCTCCAGCCCCAGACCGTCGGTCAGGCGCATGTCGGTGATGATGACGTCGTAGGTGCTGGCGGCCAGCAGCGCGCGCGCCTCGGCCAGCGAGCCGGCCGATTCGACCTGGTGGCCTTCGCGCAACAGCGTCAGCTCGTACAGGGTGCGCAGGTCGGGTTCGTCGTCCACCACCAGCACGCGGGCGGTGCCGGTCAGGTTCACGGGGGCGTTCATGGCTGCGCGCTGTGCTCCAGGTTCAGAAGGTCGAATGGCCGCTGTGGCCGCGCCGGAAGTGGACGAAAAATTCGTTGCCCTCGACGGTCTGCGGCCCCTGCGGGCGCGCCGTGCGCTCATGCGCGATGGTGGCGCCGTGGCGCTCGCACAGCTCCCGGCAGATGTACAGGCCCAGGCCGCTGGAGCGGCTCTCGGACGAGAAGAAGGGCTCGAACAGGTGGCGGCGCACCGCCGCTTCCATGGCCGGACCGTCACTCCAGACCAGCAGCGTGACCGGGCCGTGACGTACCGCCCGGGTTTCCACCTGGATGGCGCCCGTGTGGCGCGACGCATAGCGCGAGGCGTTGTCCAGCAGGTTCACCAGCACGCGCCGCAGGTGCTCGCGCCCGAACTGCACGTACGCATCGCCCGCGCCCAGGCTGACCCGCAGGCGCTGGAGCTCGCCGTGCTGCACGGCCCATTCGTCGCAGAAATCCCGCACGTGGGCGTCGAGCGCGAGCGCCGACAACTGGGCGCTGTCGCCGCCCTGGCCCTGCACCCGGGCGACATCGAGCACGTCGTCCACGATGTGCTGCAGCCGCTCGGCGTTCTGCCGCACCATGTCGGTCAGGCGGCGCTGCAGGGGGGCCTGCAGGTCCTCCTCCAGCAGCGCGTTGGCCTGGCTGATGGCGGCCAGCGGGTTGCGGATCTCGTGCGCCACGGCGGCCGACATGCGGCCCATCGAGGCGAGTTTCTCGGTGCGCAGGCGCGCCTCCAGCTCGCGCAGATCCTGCAGGAACATCACGCACAGGCTGACCCCGCTGCCGCCGATGGGCGGCGTGCGCTGCGTGCGCACCTGCAGGTGGCTGCTCATGCGATCCTCGTGGTGCAGCGTCACCTCGGTGGCGTCGACCGGCGCGTCGTTGAACGTGGTGCGCGCGATGTGCCTGAGCTGCACCCAGGCGGGGTTGTCCTCCAGGCTGAACACCGGCGGCGTCACGTCCTGGTCGGAGCCCAGCATCAGGCGCGCCGCCGGGTTGGCCGCGCGCACCACGTGGTCGCCGTCGATCACCAGCACGCCATCGGGCAGGGCTTCGATCACCATGCTGTTGACCATGGCCTGCACATGGACCTCGACCCGACTGCGGCGCGCCAGGGCCTCCTCGCGCGCCAGCCGGATGGCCATCTGGTTGGTCAGCAGCGCCAGCCCCAGCAGGCCGGCGCCGGTCAGGCCGGCCTGCGTCAGCTCGGCCGCACTGGCCCAGGCCGAGCCACTGACCGTCCACAGCGAATGGCCCAGCAGCATCAGCGTGACCAGCGCCGCCGTGCCCAGCGCCAGCGCGCGCGTGCCCATGACGGCGGCCATCAGCACCGGCAGCGCCAGCAGCGGCGTGTAGTTGATCGGCGAGGCGTTGGGTTGCAGTTGCAGCGCCGAGAAGAACAGCAGGTCGACCCCCACGGTGGGCAGCCACTGTCCGTCGAAGGCGCGGCCCGGGCCGCGGGGTTCGCCCATCACGCGCACGGCGACGGTGAACAGCGCATAGACCGCGCTGACCCCCAGCAGCCAGGGCGAGACCGGCCGTGCCAGCAGGTGCAGTGCCAGTTGCAGGCCGAGCAGCGCCAGCGCGATGATGACCCGCGCCGACATGAAGGCCGACCACAGGCGCGCAAAGCCGGGCGAGGTATCGGTGTCGGTCGCCAGTGCCAGGCCGACCGGTGGCGACACCACCGGAAGCTGCGTGCCGAACCAGGTGGCCTGCTCGCGCGCGCCGCGGGACGACATCAGGCGCCCTCGGCTTCGCGGCGGTGCGCCGCGGTGCAATAGCTGCCCTGGCTGCCGCGCACCGCGTCCTGGCCGGGCAGGTGCACGCCGCAGCGCGCGCAGCGCACCATGGGCAGGGCCTGGCCGGGGGTGCGCCGGCCGGCCGGTCGCTGGTCGGACAGCCGGCGCCCGCGCCGCCACAGCCAGACGCCCGCCAGTACCGCCAGCAACACGATCAGCAGCTTCACGTGGTCCGCCCCAGCAGCACTTCCAGCACGAAGCGCGAGCCCACGTAGCCCAGCAGCAGCAGTGCCGCGCCGATGTACAGCACGCGCACCGCGCGCCGCCCGCGCCAGCCGAACCACCAGCGTCCGGCCAGCAGGGTGCCGAAGGTCAGCCAGGACAGCAGCGTGAAGACGCGCTTGTGGTCCCAGCGCCAGCCGGTGTAGCTGGCGCCGTAGAGCTGCTCGCCAAAGAAGGCGCCGGCCAGCATGGTCAGCGTCAGCAGCACGAAGCCGGCGCCCAGAAAGCGGAACATCAGGCGCTCCAGCGTCAGCAGCGGCACGCCGCCCTCGACCGCCTGCGTGGCCTGGCGCATCTGGCCCTCGGCGCGCTGCATCAGCCAGCCGTGCGCGACGGCGGCGGCCAGCAGGCCGTAGGCGGCGATGCCCAGTGCCCAGTGCAGCGGCAGCAGCGCCGAGCTGGTGGCCGGCGGGTGCGCGCCCGGAAACAGCAGGGCCAGCACGATCGCCAGCGTGCCGAAGCCGGCCAGCGCCCAGCGCGCCTTCATCCGCGGGTAAAGCTGGCTTTCGATGGCGTACACCGTCAGCACCAGCCAAACGGTGATCGACAGCGCCGGCGCGAAGCCGAAGCGCGGCTCGCGGCCCAGCACGCCCCAGGCCAGCTGCGCGCCGTGCAGCAGCCAGGCCAGCAGCAGCACGCGCCGCGCCGCTTGCGCGCCCAGGGCGCGCGCGGCCAGCGCCGGCACCGCGTAGGCCAGGGCGGCGGCGGCGGCCAGCAGCAGGCTGACGGGGGAGGCGCTGGCTAGAATCATGGGCAAAGTTTAGCGGCTTGCCCCCTCTTGCCCGGTGCGGCTGGGTTGCCCGCCGCGAGTTTTCACACGCTTTTGGCGCGTCCCGCACGGCGCGAACCCCTCGAATGGCCACCGCCCTCACCGACAAGCTCTCCGGCCTGGTCAAGAAGATCAGCGGCCAGGCGCGCATCACCGAATCCAACGTGCAGGACATGCTGCGCGAGGTGCGCATGGCCCTGCTCGAAGCCGACGTGGCGCTGCCGGTGGTGCGTGACTTCATTGCCCGCGTCAAGGACAAGGCGCTGGGGCAGGAGGTGCTGGGCAGCCTGAAGCCCGGCCAGGCGCTGGTTGGCATCGTCAACCGCGAGCTGGCCGCCACCATGGGCGAGGGCGTGAGCGACCTCAACCTCGCCGCCCAGCCCCCGGCGGTGATCCTGATGGCCGGCCTGCAGGGCGCCGGCAAGACCACCACCACCGCCAAGCTGGCGCGCCACCTGATTCAAAAGCGCAAGAAGAAGGTGCTGACGGTATCGGGCGACGTGTACCGCCCGGCCGCCATCGAGCAACTCAAGACCGTGACCGCGCAGGCCGGCGCCGACTGGTTTCCCTCCAGCCCCGAGCAGAAGCCGGTCGACATCGCCCGCGCCGCGCTCGACCACGCGCGCAAGCACTTCTACGACGTGCTGCTGGTCGACACCGCCGGCCGCCTAGCGATCGACGAGGCGCTGATGGCCGAGATCCAGGCCCTGCACGCGGCGCTGAACCCGGTCGAGACCCTGTTCGTGGTCGACGCCATGCAGGGCCAGGACGCGGCCAACACCGCGCGCGCCTTCAAGGACGCGCTGCCGCTCACCGGCATCGTGCTGACCAAGATGGACGGCGATGCGCGCGGCGGCGCGGCGCTGTCGGTGCGACAGATCACCGGCGCGCCGATCAAGTTCGCCGGTGTCAGCGAGAAGATCGACGGCCTGGAGGTGTTCGACGCCGAGCGCCACGCCGGCCGCATCCTGGGCATGGGCGACGTGGTGGCGCTGGTCGAGCAGGTCACGGCCAACGTCGACATCGAAGCCGCCAGGAAGCTGGCCGAGAAGGTCAAGAGCGGCAGTGGCTTCGACCTGCAGGACTTCCTGGGTCAGTTGCAGCAGATGAAGCAGATGGGCGGCCTGTCGAGCCTGATGGACAAGCTGCCGGCGCAGATGGCGGCCAAGGCCACCGACGCCGACCTGACGCGCGCCGAAAAGGACGTGCGCCGCAAGGAAGGCATCATCAACAGCATGACGCCGGCCGAGCGCCGCAAGCCCGAGCTGCTCAAGGCCAGCCGCAAGCGGCGAATCGCCGCCGGCGCCGGCGTGCAGGTGCAGGAGGTCAACCGCCTGCTCAAGGAGTTCGAGCAGATGCAGGGCATGATGAAGCAGTTCAAGGGCGGCGCCCTGGCCAAGATGATGCGCCGCATGGGCGGCATGAAGGGCATGGGCGGGCTGCTGGGCGGTGGCGGCATGCCGCCGCTGCCGCCGGGCATGGGCGGGCCGGGCGGCGGCAAGCGGCCGTTCTGATCCGTCAGGGTTGAATAAAAACACCCACAGCGCCCGTCTGGCAAGCGCAAGCAGCTACTGAAATAGTAGCAAATCAAAATCGGGCGACGGCGCTCAGGTGCGCACGCGCCCGTCGCCGGTCAGCATGGACAGCTCGGCGAAGTGCGAGGCCACGTGTTTGCCCGGACCGAAGGCCACCCGAAAGCCCCCGAAATCCTCGTTGATCGACTCCAGTGCGGTGATCAGCGCGTCGCGCGTCGGCTTGGCGCCGGCGCGCCGCAGGCCTTCGGCAAACACCTTGGCGGCCAGGTAGCCTTCCATGGACGAGTAGTTGGCCTGCACCTTGCCGCCCGTCTGGCGGGTGGCGGCAGCGAACTCGCGTGTGATCGGCCGCGCCGCGTCATACGGCGAGGGCACCACCTGCGACACCGCCACACCGGCGCCGTCCTTGCCGAGTTCGTCGGCCAGCGCCTGCGTGCCGACGAACGAGACGTTGTAGAAGTTGCCGCCATACCCCGCCTTGCGGGCCTCGCGGATGAAGGCCGCGCAGGCCTGGTAGGCGCCGATCTGCACGATGGCCTGGGCGCCGGACTGGGCGAGCCTGGCCACCGCCTCGCGCACGTCGGCCGAGTTGCGCTCCACCGTGGCGGTGGCCAGCGGCTTCAACTGGCGCGCCGCCAGCGCCTTGGTCACGCCCGACAGGCCGGCCTGGCCGTAGGCGTCGTTCTGGTGGAACACGGCGATGCGGTTCTGGCCCAGCACGGTGAGCTGCCGCACGATCAGCTCGGTTTCGTCGTCGTAGGAGGCGCGCAGGTGAAACGCTTCGCGGTGAAACGGCTCGCGCAGTCCCATGGCGCCGCTGAAGGGCGCGATGAACGGCAGCTTGGCGGCGGTGGCCAGCGGCAGCGCCGCCAGGCTGGTGGGCGTGCCGATGTAGCCGAACAGGGCCAGCACCTCGTCGCGGATCAGGCGCTCGGTGTTGGCCTTGCAGCGGTCGGGCTCATAGCCGTCGTCCAGGTGGCGGATCTCGATCTGGCGCCCGTTCACGCCGCCACGCGCGTTGAGCTGATCGAAGTGCAGCTTGGCGCCGGCGTGGAACTGCGTGCCCAGCTGCATGGCCGGGCCGCTGAAGGCCGCCGACTGGCCGAGCACCAGGCGCGCGTCCTGCGCCCGCGCCAGCCCGCTGCACGCCACCAGGCTGGCGCCCAGCACCGCGTGGAAACGACGTCGGTTGAAAGACAATGGACCGCTCATGAGATTTGTGGCCGCCGAAGGCGGATCTTGATTTGCACGATGTTGTATATGGTACAAAAGTTCCTATTTCAGTCCATGTATTTTGGGTTCGGCCGTTGTGTATCGGCGACTGGGGGCCGCTGAGGCGTGGCGCAGGCTTCTGGCCTGGGGTGTCGCCGGGCTTGGCCTGACTTTGCTGGGCGGCTGCACGGCGGCCGGGTACTACGCGCAGGCGGTCCGCGGCCATCTGGCGCTGATGCAGGCGGCGCGCCCGGTCGAAGCACTGCTGGCCGACCCGGCCACCCCGGCCGAGCTGAAGCCGCGCCTGGCGCTGGCGCGCCGGATACGGGCCTTTGCCGTGGCCGAACTGGCCCTGCCGGACAACGCCAGCTACCAGCGCTACAGCGACCTGCACCGCCGCGCGGCGGTGTGGAACGTGGCGGCGGCGCCGGCCGATTCGCTCACCCTCAAGCGCTGGTGCTTTCCGATCGCCGGCTGCGTGGCCTACCGCGGCTACTTCGAGGAGGCCCAGGCGCGGGCGCTGGCCGATCGCCTGGCGCGGCAAGAGGGGCTGGAAGTGCGCGTCTACGGCGTGCCGGCCTATTCCACCCTGGGCTGGCTGAACTGGGCCGGCGGCGACCCGCTGCTGTCCACCTTCATCCGCTATCCGGAAGGCGAGCTGGCGCGCATGCTGTTTCACGAACTGGCGCACCAGCAGGTCTATGCCAGCGGCGACACCGCGTTCAACGAGTCCTACGCCACCGCGGTCGAGCGCCTGGGCGTGGCGCGCTGGCTGTCGATGAGCCAGGCCAGCGAAGCCGCCCGGCGCGACTATGCGGCCTTCGACGCGCGCCGCCAGGCGTTCCGGCAGCTGACCCGCCAGACGCGCGCCGAGCTGGCCGAAATCTATGAGCAAAATCAGCAGCTGGCGCTTTCCCAGACAGCGTTGACAGCTATCAAATCAGAAGCGATGGCGCGATTTCACCAGCGCTACCAGGCGCTCAAGGCTGACTGGGCGGCGGCCGGCACGCCCTACGACGGTTACGACCCCTGGGTGGCCGGAGCCAACAACGCCTTCTTCGGCATCCAGGCCGCCTATGACGGCTGGGTGCCAGCCTTCGAGGCCCTGTTTGCCCGCGAGGGCGGTGACTGGGCGCGCTTTCATGCGGCGGTACAGGCGCTGGCCCGCCTGCCGCAGGCCGAGCGCCAGCAGCGGCTGCGGACGCTGGCGGACGGCTGACGGCCGGCGCGCCGAGAAGGGGCTCAGCGCAGCGACTCGATCAGCGCGATGTACTGGTTCATTGCCTCGTCGGCGCTGGTGCCGTCGAGCTTCTTCCAGGCGTCCCACTTGGCGCGCGCCACCATGTCGGTGAAGCCGGGCTTGGGGTCGGCGTTGTCGCCAGCCGTGGCCTGCTTGTAGAGCGAATAGATCTTCAGCAGCGTCGGGTTGTCCGGGCGCTCGCTGAGCGACTTGGAGTTGGCGACGGCGGCTTCGAAGCGCGCTTTCAGATCGGACATGGGGGACTCCTCGGTAAAGTGGGGACAGGCCGGCATGGTAACGGTGCCGGTGGGGCCGCGGCTCAGGACGGGTCGGCCGGGCGGTAGGCGTCGATCAAGGCCAGCATCTGGGTGCGCGCCGCGCCGCCCAGGTAGGGCATCAGCAGGCCCAGCACGTGCCAGGCGCCGCGCAGCAGCGCGTCCTGGGCGTTTTCGGGCTCCATGGCGGTGCGCGGCTGCAGCACGTATTCGTAGCTGAGCCAGTAGGTCAGCAGCACCACCATGCTGGCGGCGATGGCGTTGCGCGCTCGCTGATCGTCGGCCGTGGCCGCCGGGGCGTCGGCCAGCGCATCGACGATGGCGCGCAGCGCTGCCTTCTTGCGCGCCAGGATGTCGGGAAACCGCGTCTCCAGGTGCCGGTTGCGCGACAGCAGGTGGTTCAGGTCGCGATAGAGAAAGCGGTATTCCCAGATCAGCTCGAACAGCGAATGCAGGAAGAACCAGGCGTCCTCGGCGTCGCGCACCTCGTCGGCCGCCGCCAGCAGCGCGCCGAGCGCCTGCTGGTACTGATCGAACAAGGTGTTGATCAGCTCGTCCTTGGACGGGTAGTGGTAGTACAGGTTGCCGGGGCTGATGCGCAGCTCGGCCGAGATCATGGTGGTCGAGACGTTGGGCTCGCCAAAGCGGTTGAACAGCGCCAGCGAGCTGACCAGAATGCGCTCGGCGGTGCGGCGGGGCGCTTTGCGGGTCATGGCGTGCCCTCAGTTCGAGCCGGCCGGCGGCGCCGGCGCGCGCTCGGGCAGCGCCGCGGCGACGGGGGTGGGTTGTGCCCAGGCGGTGACCACGTCGTACTGCACCGCGTCGCCGTTGGCCTCGGTGATGCGCACGCGCACCGGCAGGTAGTCCAGCGTGCGGCCCAGCCAGAGCTCGATCCGCGCGTCGCCCGCGTCCTGAGCGGCATGTACCAGCCGCACCGTCGGCAGACTCTGGCCCTTGAGCGCGGGCAGCGCCTCGTCGGCCTCGACCACGAAGCGCCAGCGTCCCGTGCCGGTCGGGTGCACGGCGGGCAGCTCGATGGCGCGGCCAGCCGGGTAGCGGTCGGGGTCGCCCGCCAGCAGGGCGCCCAGCTGGATCAGCGCCCCCAGGCGGTCCTGCGTGCCGGCCGCCAACGCCGCTTCGGCGTCGATGGCGCCCAGGCTGACGCGCTGGCGCGCGTAGTCGAAGCGCATGTCCTTGATGTCGGGCGTGCGCAGTTCGGCCCGTATCGGCACCAGGCCCTGGGGCGACAGCAGGCCGACGGCGTAGCGCGTCTGCTCGCCGATGCGGGGGCTGTAGAGCGTCCAGCGGATCTCGTACAGGTGGCCGTCCTGGCGCCAGTGCAGGGTGGTCGGCAGCTCGAAGTCCTGCTCGCCGATGCGGCCCAGGGCGCGGTAGCTCAGCTCGGCCGCGCGTGGCACGCGCACCGGTGCATCGCCGCTCTGTGGCGCGAATTCCAGCGCTGTCGCCGCAACCTGTGCGGTGGCCGGCGGCTCGATCGGGACCGGGGCCGACTGGCCGCCGAAGGCCGCACCGGCGGGTCTGGGCCCCAGCTGGCTGACGGCCGGCGCCGCGCGCCCCGGCGTCTCCGACGTGTTGGCGGCCTGGGCCGGCTCAGGTGGTGGTGTCGCGGCGCCGGACTCCACGGCGGGAGCCTGCGCCTCGGTGCGGGTGGGTGGCGGTCGGGGGCGGGGCGGCGCCGTCACCTGGGGCGGTGGTGCGGCCGCGATGGGTGCCGGCACGGCATCCGCCGACGACGGCGCGATCAGGCGGGTCACGAAGGTGCCCGCGTCCTGCCCGGCCGGGCTCATTCGGTCGAGTCGCGGCAAGCCCAGCAGCAGGAGCGCATGAATCGCCACCACGACCAGGGTCGCGGTCACCAGTTGCCGCGGTGGCGCGGTGGGCAGCGGGTGGGAGGGCAGGGTGGAGTTCAAGTGGGGGAAGGCCGACTGGCGGCAGGACGGCGGTCGGGGATCTGCGGGAGGCTACCGACTGTCCGGCGCCATCGACGGTGGACTAGGGTTTGGCGGCGCTTTGGCGTCGGGCTGTCGCTCGGGGCGCCGACGCCGTCCCTTGCAGCGCCGCCAGGGCCGCTTCCAGTGCTTCCACGCGGGCCTTCAGTTGCGCGACCTCGCTGGCCGACGGCATGCCCATGCTGGCCAGCGCGCGCGCGACGCGGTCTTCGAAGATGCCGCCCAGCTTGTCCCACGAACCCACGCCGCCGGTGGCCTGGGCGGTCATGGCACCCATGCGTTCGGCGGCCTCGGCCCATTTTTCCTTGGCCAGCGCCTGGGTGCGCGCCTGCCAGTCCAGGCCCTGCTGGACCAGGCCTTCGAACGCCTTGTTGCCCTCGGTCTGGGCACTGGCCTGGGCGCCGGCCAGCGCCCCCAGCCCGGCCAGCCAGATGTTGTGCGGTGTCTGCAGGGTCGAGGGCGCGGGCGCGTCCGGCGTGGCCGGTGCGGCAGCGGCGGCGGTTTTGCGGGGGCGAGTGGCCATGACGGGTTCCTGTGTCGGCGGGGAGGGGGTGAGCGCAGCCGATACTGTAGCCCTTCCACAGGCGGCCGGGGCGCATGAAATAATCCCTGGTTTTGTTCACCGGCGCGGCATCGGAGCCCATGGCACGCCGGCGGCCGGCAGATTTCAGAGACGCAGAACCATGATTTTCGTCACCGGCGGCGCCGGCTTCATCGGCAGCAACTTCGTCCTCGACTGGCTGGCCGGCGGGGGCGAGCCCGTGCTCAACCTCGACAAGCTCACCTACGCCGGCAACCTGGCCAACCTGGCGAGCCTGCAAGGCGACGCGCGCCACCGGTTCGTGCAGGGCGACATTGGTGACACCGCGCTGCTCGAGCGCCTGCTGGCCGAGCATCGGCCGCGCGCCGTCGTCAACTTCGCCGCCGAATCGCACGTCGACCGCTCCATCCACGGCCCGGGCGAGTTCATCCAGACCAACGTGGTTGGCACTTTCAGGCTTTTGGAGGCCGCACGCCAATACTGGCAAGCGCTGCCAGCTACAGAAAAGGAAGCGTTCCGGTTCCTGCACGTCAGCACCGACGAGGTCTACGGCACGCTGGCACCCGATGCGCCCGCCTTCACCGAGCAGCACGTCGTCGAGCCCAACAGCCCCTACAGCGCCAGCAAGGCCGCCAGCGACCATCTGGTGCGCGCCTGGCACCACACCTACGGCCTGCCGGTGCTGACCACGAACTGCTCCAACAATTACGGCCCGTATCACTTTCCTGAAAAGCTGATCCCGCTGGTGATCGTCAACGCCATGGCGGGCAAGCCGCTGCCGATTTATGGCGACGGCATGCAGGTGCGCGACTGGCTGTACGTGGGCGACCACTGCAGCGCCATCCGCCGTGTGCTGGCCGCGGGCCGGCCAGGCGAGACCTACAACATCGGCGGCTGGAACGAGATGCCCAACATCGAAATCGTGCGCACCGTCTGCGCGCTGCTGGACGAGTTGCGCCCGCGCGCCGACGGCCAGCCCTACGCCAGCCAGATCACCCACGTGCAGGATCGCCCCGGCCACGACCGCCGCTACGCCATCGACGCGCGCAAGATCGAGCGCGAGCTGGGCTGGCGCCCGGCCGAGACCTTTGCCACCGGCATCCGCAAGACCGTGCAGTGGTACCTGGACCACCCCGACTGGGTGGCGCAGGTGCAGTCGGGCGCCTACCGCGACTGGGTGGCCACGCAATACGGCGCTGCCGCCGCCCGCGCATGAAGGTCCTGCTGCTGGGCAAGAACGGCCAGCTCGGCTGGGAGCTGCAACGCAGTCTGGCGCCGCTGGGCGAGCTGGTGGCGCTGGACCGCCAGGGCGCGCCGGGCCTGTGCGGCGACCTGGGCGAGCCGGACGGCCTGGCTGCCACCGTGCGTGCGCTGCGCCCCGACGTGATCGTCAACGCCGCCGCCTACACCGCCGTCGACCGTGCCGAGAGCGAGCCCGATCTGGCGCGCCGCATCAATGCCCATGCCCCCGCCGTGCTGGCGCGCGAAGCCGCCGCCCGCGGCGCGCTGCTGCTGCACTACAGCACCGACTACGTGTTCCATGGCCACGGCCAGCGCCCCTGGGCGGAGGACGACCCGACCGGCCCCCTGAACGTCTACGGCCAGACCAAGCTGGCCGGCGAGCAGGCCATCGTGCAGGCCGGCTGCCGCCACCTGATCCTGCGCACCAGCTGGGTCTACGCGGCGCGCGGCGGCAACTTCGCGCGCACCATGCTGCGCCTGGCGCGCCAGCAGCCGCGCCTGACCGTGATCGACGACCAGTGGGGCGCGCCCACCGGGGCCGAGCTGATCGCCGACGTCAGCGCGCACGCCATCGCGCAGCTGCGCGCGCGGCCCGACAAGGCCGGTATCTACCACCTGGCGGCGGCCGGCGAGACCAACTGGTTTTCCTATGCAAAATACGTGATTGCGCGCGTCCAATCTGCGCAATCAGCTATCGAATATGTAGCAAAAGACATCCTCCCGATTCCCAGCAGCGCCTACCCCGTGGCGGCCACGCGCCCGCACAATTCGCGCCTGGACACGCGCAAGCTGCGCACCGCCTTCGATCTGCACCTGCCGCCCTGGCAGGCCGGCGTGGACCGCATGCTGGCCGAAATTCTTGGACACTCCCTCGCATGACCTCACGCAAAGGCATCATCCTGGCCGGCGGCTCCGGCACCCGGCTGCACCCGGCCACCCTGGCCATGAGCAAGCAGCTGCTGCCGGTGTACGACAAGCCGATGATCTACTACCCGCTGTCCACGCTGATGCTGGCCGGCATGCGCGACATCCTGGTCATCAGCACACCGCAGGACACGCCGCGCTTTGCGCAGCTGCTGGGCGATGGCAGCCAGTGGGGCATCACGATTCAGTACGCCGTGCAGCCCAGCCCGGACGGCCTGGCGCAGGCCTTCCTGATCGGCGAAGGCTTCATCGGCGGCGCCCCCAGCGCCCTGGTGTTGGGCGACAACCTGTTCTACGGCCACGACTTCGAGCTCCTGCTGGGCCAGGCCGACGCGCGCCGCCAGGGCGCCACCGTGTTCGCCTACCACGTGCACGACCCCGAGCGCTACGGCGTGGTCGAATTCGACGCCGGCGGCCGCGCCGTCAGCATCGAGGAAAAACCCGCCCGGCCCAAGAGCAGCTACGCCGTCACCGGCCTGTACTTCTACGATGCGCAGGTGGTGGACATCGCCAAATCCATCCGCCCCAGCGCGCGCGGCGAGCTGGAAATCACCGCCGTCAACGACGCTTACCTGCAAAACGGCCAGCTCAACGTGCAGATCATGCAGCGCGGCTACGCCTGGCTGGACACCGGCACCCACGACAGCCTGCTGGACGCCGGCCAGTTCATCGCCACGCTGGAGCGCCGCCAGGGCCTGAAGATCGCCTGCCCGGAAGAGGTGGCCTGGCGCAAGGGCTTCATCGACGCCGCCCAGCTCGAGCGCCTGGCGCAGCCGCTGGCCAAGAGCGGCTACGGGCAATACCTGCTGCGCCTGCTGCGCGAACCCGGTCACGCCGCGGAGCAACGCTGACATGGCCGATGCGCCGCGGGTGCCCTTCTTCTGCCCGGCCGGGGCCGCCTTCGGCGTCGACCTGGGGGCCTGCCTGCAGCGCGTGGTCGACAGCGGCTGGTACGTGCTGGGCCCGCAGGTGCGCGATTTCGAGGCGGCGTTTGCGCGCCATGTCGGAGTGCGGCACGCGCTGGGCGTGGCCAACGGCACGGACGCGCTGACGCTGGCGCTGCGCGCCCTCGGCGTCCAGCCGGGGCAGCCGGTGGTCACTGTCGCCAATGCCGGCTGCTACGCCAGCACGGCGCTGGCTCAGCTCGGCGCCCAACCCCTGTACGTGGATGTCGAGCCCGCGAGTCTGACGATGGCGCCAGCGGCGCTGGCCGCCGCGCTGGCCGCCCACCCCGTGGCCGCCGTCATCGTCACCCACCTGTACGGCCAGATGGCCGACATGCCGCGCCTGGCCGCGCTGTGCCATGCGGCCAAGGTGCCGCTGATCGAGGACTGCGCCCAGGCGCATGGCGCCACGCTGAAGGACCGCCAGGCCGGCGCCTGGGGCGCGCTGGCCTGTTTCAGCTTCTACCCCACCAAGAACCTGGGCGCCCTGGGCGACGGTGGCGCCGTGCTGACCGACGACGCAGCGCTGGCCGAGCGCCTGCGCGCGCTGCGCCAGTACGGCTGGACGCGCAAGTACGAGGTCACGGTGACCGGTGGCGCCAACAGCCGCCTGGACGAACTGCAGGCCGCCGTGCTGCTGGCCAAGCTGCCGCATCTGGACGCCGCCAATGCCTCGCGCCGCGCCATCGCCGCGCGCTACAGCGCGGCCTTCGCCGACCTGCCGCTGACCTGCCCGCCGCCGCCCGGGCCCGACCACGTGATGCACCTGTATGTCGTGCGCACGCCGCGCCGCGCCGCGCTGCAGGCGCATCTGGCGGCCCACGGCGTCGCCAGCGACATCCACTACCCGCTCGCCGATCACCGCCAGCCCGTGCGTGCTGCGCCGCCGCTGCCGCCGCTGCCCGTCACCGACCAGGCCTGCGCCGAGGTGCTGTCGCTGCCCTGCTACCCGGGCCTGACGCAGGCCCAGGCGGCGCGCGTTATCGAGGCCGTGCGCGGCTTCTTCGCAGGGGCTTGACCGATGCTCAGTCTCATCATCCCGGTCTACCGCAACGAGGCCTCGATCCCCGATTTGCTGGCCGAGCTGCAGGGGCTGCACCAGGCGCTGGCCGGCGCGCTGGAGGTGGTGTTCGTGGTCGACGGCAGCCCCGACCGCTGCCACGAACTGCTGCGCACCCAGCTGCCGCGCACCGGCCTGGACGCCACGCTGGTGCTGCTGACGCGCAACTTTGGCGCCTTTGCCGCCGTGCGCATGGGCCTGCAGCAGGCGCGAGGCGACACCTTCGCGGTGATGGCGGCCGACCTGCAGGAGCCGCCGGAGCTGGTGCTGCGCATGCAGGCCGTGCTGACCGAGGGGCAGGCCGACGTGGTGGTGGCCGAGCGCAGCGGGCGCCACGACCCGTTCTGGCAGCGCTGGCAGGCGGCGCTGTTCTGGACACTGTACCGGCGCTACGTGGTGCCCGAGATGCCGCCCGGCGGGGTGGACATCTTTGCCTGCAACCGCGCCTTTCGGGACGCGCTGCTCGATCTGGGCGAAAGCCGCAGCTCCCTGATCGCGCAGATTTTCTGGCTGGGCTTCCGGCGCGCCAGCGTGCCTTACGAGCGGCAGCCGCGCCGCCACGGCCAGTCGGCCTGGACCTGGCGCAAGAAGCTGGCGTACCTGGCCGACAGCGTGTTCGCCTTCACCGACCTGCCGGTGCGGCTGCTCACGCGCGTCGGCGCGCTCGGCCTGCTGGTGGCGGTGGTGCTGGGCGTGGTGGTGCTGTTCGGCAAGCTGTCCGGTCTGATCGGCGTGCCCGGCTACGCCATGACGCTGATCGCCATCCTGTTCTTCGGCGCGCTCAACCTGCTCAGCCTGGGCATCGTCGGCACCTATGCCTGGCGCGCCTACGAAAACACCAAGCAACGCCCGCAGGCCATTGCCTTGCGAGTGGATCGCTTCGAGTCCCGATAATTGCGCGTCATGTCTGCTCCGCCCGTTCCCAGTGCGCCGCGCGTCATCGACAGCCGTGTCGCGGGGGTGCGTCTGCACCTGCTGCGCGAGGTGAAGGACGCACGCGGCGATCTGTGCGTGGCCGAGGTCGGCGCCGATCTGCCCTTTGCCGTTCGGCGCAGCTTCCTGATCTACAACGTCCCCAACGCCGAACTGCGTGGCGAGCACGCCCACCGACAGTGTGGCCAGTTCTTGCTGGCGGTCGCCGGCTCCATCCACGTCATCGCCGACGATGGTCGGCAGCGCGAGGAATTTCGCCTCGACCGGCCCAGCCTGGGCCTGTACCTGCCGCCCATGACCTGGGGCATCCAGTACCGCTATTCCGAGGGCGCGGTGCTGCTGGTGCTGGCTTCCGACCCTTACGATCCGGCTGACTACATCCGCGACTACGACGAGTTTCTGGCGCTGCGGCGCGGTGGGGGCCTGGGGTGATCGCGCGCGAGGTGCTGCGCTACCTGCTGGCGGGCGGGGTCAATACGGTGCTGAGCTACGGGCTGTATCTGGCGCTGCTGCGCGTGCTGGACTACCGCACGGCCTACGTGCTGGCGTTCGTGGCCGGCATCGCGCTGTCCTTCGTGCTGCTGCGCCACATGGTGTTCGCGCGTCCCGGCAAGCGCTTCTCGTGGGCCTATGTCGCGGCCAGTCACGGCCTGCAACTGGTGCTGGGCCTGGCCGTGGTCGAGGCCTGGGTGGCCTGGCTGCACGGCCCGGCATGGCTGGCGCCGCTGGCCGCGGTGCTGGTGTGCGTGCCGGTCATCTTTGTCCTGCAGCGCTGGATCTTCACCCCGCATGCCGCGCGCTGACCCGTTGCGTCAGGGAGCACAAAAGTGGCTGCTGCGCGCCTGCGTGGCCCTGCCGTTGCTGATGCTGGGCGCCAACCTGCTGGCCTGGCTGCGCTGGGGCACGGACCTGCCCTACCTGGACGACTGGCGGGTCTACGACGAGGGCAGTGCCCTGTCACTGAACGTGCAACGGCTGTTTCGCGCCGTCAACAACACCATTTCACCGGTCGGCCTGGCGCTGGATGTGCTGGCGCAGCGCTGGCTGGGGGGCAATCCCTTGCCCTACCAGGCGCTGTCCATGGTGGCGGTGCTGGGCGGTCTGCTGTGGCTGCAATGGCGCCTGCTGGGTTGGGTGATGGCAGACCGGCGCCAGCAGGCGCTGCTGTTCGCGCTGTGCTTTCCGATGCTGCAGTCGGGCAGCTACTGGGGGGAGCAGAACCTGGCGTATCACCAGGCGCTGCCGCTGCTGGCGCTGCTGGCGGCGGTCGGCTGGGCGCTGCGGCGGCCCGGGCGCTGGGCCCAGGCCGGCGTGCTGGCACTGGGTCTGCTGGCCGGCCTGTCCTACATCTCGGGCGCCATCGCGGCCGTGGTGCTCGGTGCCTGCTGGCTGGTTCTGGGGTGGGTGCTGCACAGTCGGGCGGCGCCTGCACTGGCGGCGCGCCTGCGCCGCGCGGGCGGCGCGCTGCTGCTGGCCGGCGGCCTGACCAGCGCGATGCAGGTTTACCTGACGCGCGGGGACGTGCAGGCCAGGGACCGGCAGTACATGGGCCTGACGAGTCCCGTCACGTCCGATTTCTGGACCTTTCTGGCCGCCAAGATCGGGCGTGCCAGCGGACACGGTTTTGCGTCGCTGTCGCTGGAACTGGCCTGGGTGGCGCTGCTGGTGCTGGCGCTGGTCGCTGCCCTGGGGGTGGCGCTGCGCGCGCTGCTGGCGCGCGGTGGCGCCCATGCCCGACTGCGCCGCCTGGCGGTGGTTTTCGTGCCGCTGTGTGGCATCGTGCTGACGTACCTCGCGCTGGTGAGCCTGGGTCGAGCCGGGTTTCGAGATCCGTCCATCCAGGATGCCGGCGCGGTGTTCCGCTTTGGCTACGAGCGCTTCCACTTCTTCTGGGTCACCCTGCTGTTTCCCTGGGTCGCCGCAGCCCTCGCGCTGCGGGTTCGCTCGCGCGGGTGGGCCACGCCGGCCCTGACTGGCGCGTTGCTGGTGCTGCTCGTGCTGTCGTCGGTGCGCGGTGTGTTCGATGTGTCGTCGTTCTACCGCGCGGCGTCCGTCTATCGGGCGGGCGAGATTCGCTGCCTCGCCGGGCAACTGGGATCGGGACAGCCGATCCGCTGTCCGGGTTTCGACATGATGGGGATGAACGACCTGACGCGCGCCTATGTCCATGCGCGCGACATCAATGCCTCGTTCGTGCGCTACCTGCCCGTACTGGCGCGCGAAGGCTTCGGGCGTGACCTGCTGCGCCGGGATGTGGCCGCTGGCGCCGAACCCGGCCCATGGACCCATGTGCGCCGTCTGCCCGATGGATGGCTGCTGAGCGAAGGCGATGCGCAGTTGACGGTCGAGCTGCCGCAGGCCGATCTGGCCCGGCGTTGCCGCGTCATGGGCGTGCAGCTTGAGCTGGCGGTCCCGGGGGCGGAGACGGCGCAGATTTACTACCGATGGTCGGGTGAGATGGCTGACAGCGAGACGCATTCGGTGCGCAAGGGCTACCAGCCCGACGCGGCTGGCCTCGCGCGGCTGGAATTCTCGCTCGACGCTCCCGCCGGCTTCGAGCCCCGCCTGCGCATCGATCCCGTGGATGGCCTGTCCCGGTTCAAGCTGCGTGATCTGCGTGTCACCTGTCGCTTGTGGGAGGATCGGTGAACCCCGGTTCGAAATCTGTCCTGCCTTTGATCCGCAAGGCCCGGCGCATTGAAGGCCGGACGCTGGCGTTGCTTGACGCCGGCCAGCAGGACGCCGCCTTCATTCACGGCCTGCGCACCGATCCGGTGCGTGCGCGCTTCCTGTCGGCGGTCCCCCCCGAGCTGGAGGCGCAGGCGGCGTGGTTGCGGCGCTACGCCGATGATGCGACCCAGGCCTATTTCGTGATTGCCGACGCCGTGAGCGATGAACGCCTGGGCACTGTGCGCCTGTATGGCGCGCGCGGGGACGCGTTCAGCTGGGGCTCATGGCTGCTCAAGGCCGGGCTGCCGGCCCACTGCGCGATCGAATCCGCCCTCATGACCTACCACTACGGTCTGTGGCTGGGCTTCCGGTCGGCCTATTTCGAGGTCCTCCACGACAATGTGAGCGTGTGGCGATTCCACGAAAATTTCGGTGCCACCCGCGTGGGGGCCGACGACAGGCACTTCCAGTACGTGCTGGGCGCCGACGCGCTGACGCGCGCCCTGCACCGCTATCGACGCTACCTGCCGCGGGGCATTCGCGTGGTCACTGCCTGACGCAGGCCGTCAATCGCCATGGAGCAAAACCACATGCAAGTCACCACCACCACGCTCGCCGGCGTCCTGATTCTCGAACCCCGGGTGTTCGGCGACGCCCGTGGGTTCTTCATGGAGAGCTACAACCGGCGCAGCTTCGCGCAGGCCACCGGACTGGACCTCGATTTCGTGCAGGACAACCACAGCCGGTCCTCGAAGGGCGTGCTGCGGGGGCTGCACTATCAGCTGCGGCAGCCGCAGGGCAAGCTGGTGCGCGCGGTCCGGGGCGCCATCTTCGACGTCGCGGTGGACATTCGCCGTGGCTCACCCACGTTCGGGCAGTGGACGGGGGTGAAGTTGTCGGAGGACAACCGGCGCCAGCTTTGGGTGCCGGCGGGCCTGGCCCACGGCTTTGTGGTGCTCAGCGAGGCCGCCGAGGTGCTGTACAAAACCACCGACTACTACGCGCCGGAGCACGAGCGCAGCATCGCGTGGGACGACCCGACCATCGCCATCGACTGGCCCCTGGCCGCGCTTGGCCTCGCCGAGCCGCTGCTGTCCGGCAAGGACCGTGCGGGGGTGACACTGGCGCAGGCCGAGCTGCCGGCTTGAGGCGCTGCGGCAGTACCTGCGGTGAACATTTCCGCCTCCATCGTCAGCCACTGCCACGGGACGCAGGTCGAGTCGCTGCTGGCGCAACTGGCGGCGTTGGGCGAGCCACGTCTGCTGCGCGTTTTCGTCACCTTCAACGTCCCCGAGCCCGCGTCGGTTGATCGCTTGCGCGGACGCGACTGGCCATTCCAGTTGCACATCCTCGACAACCCCGCGCCGCTGGGTTTCGGTGCCAACCACAACCGGGCGTTTGCCCTAGACGGCCGGATCGACGGTGGCCACCCCCTGTTTGCCGTGCTCAACCCGGACCTGCGCTGCCGCGCCAATCCGTTCCCGGCACTGGTGGGGGAATTGGCCAGCGATGCGCGCGCGGGCGCGGTCTACCCGACCCAAGTCGACGTCCACGGTCACCGGCAGGACCACGAGCGTCTGCGGCCGACGCCGTTGCGGCTGCTGCGCCGACATCTGCTGGGCCAGCGCATCGAGGTGGCCGCCGGACAGTCGCCAGAGTGGGTCAATGCCGCCTTCCTGCTGCTGCGGCGGCCGGCGTTCGCGGCCCTGGGCGGGTTCGACGAGGCGTATCACATGTACTGCGAGGACGTCGATTTCTGTCTGCGCCTGCAGTTGGCGGGCTGGCGCTTGCGGCACGCCGACGGGGCGGTCGTCGAGCACCAGGCGCAGCGCACCAGCCATCGCCATCCGCGCTATCTGCTGTGGCATGCTCAGAGCCTCGTCCGGCTCTGGCGCTCGCCTGCGTGGCGGGCCTGGGGTGCCACAGAAGAACACACCCGGGCCGGCGCCGCCGATCGCGCCGATCTTCCATGAATTCGTCTTCATCCGCCCCGCGCTATCAGCGCAATTTCGGCCTCGACCTGCTGCGCTCGATCGCGATCTGCGTGGTGCTCATGAACCACGGCTACCTGGGCTTCTTCGTCAGTACCGGCCTGTCGAAGTGGGAAGGCTGGCGCGCCGCCCTCAGCGCCTGCGCGGTGTTTTCCATCGAGTGGCTGTTCGTGCTCAGCGGCTACCTGATCGGCTCGATGATGATCCGCAGCTTCGAGACCCGCGGCGGCTGGTGGGCCAGTGCGCGCGATTTCTGGCTGCGGCGCTGGTTTCGCACCATCCCCAACTATTACCTGTTCCTGCTGCTCAACGCCGTGATCGCCTGGTGGGGTATCGAGGAAGGGCGCTTTGGCTGGTCGTTCGCCGTGTTCTCCCAGAACCTGGCGTGGGCGCAGACCAAGCCCTACTTTTTCGCCGAGGCCTGGTCGCTGGCGCTGGACGAATGGTTCTACTTCCTCATGCCGCTGCTGCTGGGCGGCGTCGCGCTGGTGCGCCGCATGGAGCGGCGCCAGCTGTTCTGGGCCGTGGCGCTGCTGCTGATTGCCATACCCACCGTGCTGCGCACCGTGGTGACCCCGTCGGCGCATTTTTTCGAGTGGGACGACGACATCCGCCGTGTCACCCTCATGCACCTGGATGCCACGGGTTGGGGCGTGGCCGCCGCCATCCTCAACCGCTGGCACCCGGGCTGGTGGACGCGCTGGCAGGGCGCCAAGGCGCTGCTGGGCCTGGCGCTGACTCTGGGGGCCGCGGCTGCCATGTTCTATTTCATGCGGGTGGACTGGCGCGGCTTCGCCGGCGGGCGCTTCAATGACCTGGCGCTGATCGTCGCGCCGGGCGTTGGCACGGTGCTGATCCTGCCCTGGTTGTCCGGCCATCAGCCGGACGCTCGCTGGGGCCGCTGGCTGGCGGCGCGCATCGGTGACTATTCGTATTCCGTCTATCTGTGCCACTTCCCGCTGATGCTGCTCATGAACCATGCGCTCAAGCTCTGGGGCGGGGCGCTGGGGCCGATCGTCGGCTGGGTCGTGCTGGCCTGGCTGCTGGGGGTGCTGGCGGTCTCGGCGCTGGTGTTTCACGGTTTTGAGAAACCTGTGTCCGACCTGCGCGAGCGCTTCACCCGGCGCGTGCAGGCGGGGCCGTTCAGTGCGCAGCCGTCGGCATGACGGTCCTGGCCGGGCGCGGGCGCGTGGGCTCGCCTCGTAGAATTCCCACGTGGTACGCCGGGAAAGCCGGTGACCCATACGCGCTTGCCACATGAACCGTCCTGAAACCCTCTCTTCCCTGACCTCCAGGCCAGCAGCCGACCTGGTGGCCGCTGTCATGCACTGGCCGGCCTATGGCGAACGGCTGGTGACGGCGGGCAAACTGCCCGCCCGCGACCTGGAGCGCGCGCTGGCGGCGCAGCGCGAAATGGGCGGCCCGCTGGACGCCGTGCTGGTCAGCCTGGGCCTCGTGTCCGAGCTGGACGCGGCGCAGGCCCTGGCCGAGCACCTGCGGCTGCCGTTCGTGCCGGGTGACGGGTTTCCCGACGTCCTGCCGGAAATCGACGGCCTGCAAGCCGAATTCCTCAAGTCCCACCACGTGCTGCCCCTGGGGGTGGACGGGCACGACCTGGTGGTGGCCATGCGCGCGCCACAGGACGCCTTCGTCGTCAAGGCCCTGCACCTGAGCACCGGCCTGCAGGTGCGCCCCAGCGTGGCGCTGGGCTCGGACATCGACAAGGCGCTGCGGCGCCAACAGGACGAGGCCGAATCGCAGGCGCTGGAGCCCGGCGCGGGCGAGGCGGGCGACGCCGGCGACTTCGTCGAGCACCTGCGCGATTTGGCCAGCGAGGCGCCGGTGATCCGCCTGGTCAACGCCATCATTGGCCGCGTGATCGAGCTGCGGGCCTCGGACATCCACCTGGAGCCCTTCGACGATGGCCTGCACGTGCGCTACCGCATCGACGGTGTGCTGCACCCCGGCGAGGGGGTGCCCGCCGCCCAGGGCGCCGCCGTCAGCTCGCGCGTCAAGCTGCTGGCGCACCTGGACATCGCCGAGCGCCGCCTGCCGCAGGACGGCCGCATCAAGACCCGCGTCAAGGGTCGCGAGCTGGATTTGCGTGTCTCCACCGTGCCCACCGTGTGGGGCGAAAGCGTGGTCATGCGCGTGCTCGACCGCGCCAGCGTGCGCTTCGGCCTGGACGACATGGGTTTTGAGCCCGACACCCTGGCGCGCTTCAAGCAGCTCATCCACCGCCCGCACGGCATCCTGCTGGTCACCGGCCCCACCGGCTCGGGCAAGACCACCACCCTGTACGCGGCGCTGGCCACGCTGGATGCGGCCACGCAGAAGATCATCACGGTCGAGGACCCGGTCGAATATCAGCTCGAAGGCATCAACCAGATCCAGGTGCACCCGCAGATCAACCTGACCTTCGCCAACGCGCTGCGCTCCATCCTGCGCCAGGACCCGGACATCATCATGATCGGCGAGATGCGCGACGGCGAAACCGCGCAGATCGCCGTGCAGTCCTCGCTCACCGGCCACCTGGTGCTGTCCACCCTGCACACCAACACGGCCGCCAGCGCCGTGGTGCGCATGCAGGACATGGGGGTCGAGCGCTACCTGATCACCTCCACCGTCAACGGCGTGCTGGCGCAGCGCCTGGTGCGCCGCCTGTGCCCGCACTGCAAGACGCCGGTGCAGCCGACGCCCGCGCTGCTGCAAAGCTCCGGCCTGGGGCGCTTTCTGCCCGCCGGCCAGTCCATGTACCAGGCCACGGGCTGCGAGCACTGCCGCGGCACCGGCTACCAGGGCCGCGGCGCCATCCATGAGCTGCTGGTGGTCGACGAGACGCTGCGCAGCGCCATCCTGCAGGGTCACGACGCCGGCGCCCTGCAGGCCCTGGCGGTGCAGGGCGGCATGCTCACCCTGTACGACGACGGCCTGCGCAAGGTGGCCGCTGGCGTCACCAGCCTGGACGAGCTGCTGCGCGTGACGCAGGACCAGAGCGAAACGTGAGCACCTCCCGTGACCCTGTGCCAACCCGTGGGCGGCCGCAATGACTGAATTTGTCTGGCGCGCCGCCGCCGCCGACGGCCAGCTGATCGAAGGCCGCAGCGACGCCCCGGCCGTCGACGTCGTGCTGCGCCAGCTGCGCGAGCGCGGCCTGACGCCGATCCACGTCGGCGCCGCCACGTCGCAGGCCGCGGCCTCGGCCACGCTGGGCCGAGCCGGCCAGCGCGCGCTCAAGGGCCCGGTGCAGCGCGCCGACGTGCTGGCCTTCACCAGCGAGCTGTCCATCATGCTGCGCGCCGGGCTGGCGCTGGACAACGCGCTGCGCGTGCTGATCGAGATGAGCGCCAAGCCCAGCGTGCGCCAGCTGCTGGAAGGCGTGCTCGAAGACGTCAAGGGCGGCGCCACCTTCAGTCGCGCGCTGGCCAAGCGGGGCGATCTGTTTGGCGATTTCTACCTCAACATGGTGCGCTCGGGCGAAGCCAGCGGCCAGATGTCGCAGGTGCTCGAGCGCCTGGTGGCGCACATGGAGCGGCTGCGCGCGCTGCGCGAAAGCGTCGTCTCCGCCACCCTGTACCCGGCCATCCTGCTGGGCGTCGCGCTGCTGTCGCTGGTCGGCATGCTGGGCTTCGTGGTGCCGCAGTTCGAGCGCCTGTTCAAGGACATGGGCGAGGCGCTGCCGCTGCCCACGCGCATCGTCATGGCGCTGGGGCAGGGCTTTCGCCAGCACGGGCTGCTGCTGGCCATCGCCGCGCTGGTGCTGGGCTGGCTGGCCTGGCGCTGGCTGCGCTCACCGGCCGGGCGCACCTGGTGGCAGCGGCGCGCGCTGCGCCTGCCGGTGGTCGGCCCGCTGCTCTACAAGTACGAGCTGACCCTGTTCGCCCGCTCGCTGGGCACCCTGCTGGGCAACGGCGTGCCGTTGCTCACAGCGCTGCACATCGCCACCGAAACCGTGGGCAACCTCGAACTGCGCCAGCCGCTGGCCAAGATGGCGCCCCAGGTCAAGGAAGGCGCCCGCATGGTGCGCGCCATGGAAGGCACCGGCGTGTTTGAACCCTTGGCCATCAACCTGGTCCGAGTGGGCGAGGAAACCGGCCGCATCGGCCCGATGATGCTGGAGCTGTCCGAGGTGCTCGACCGCGAGGTCGAAACCGGCATCAAGCGCGCCCTCACGCTGCTGGAGCCCATCCTGATCCTGCTGCTGGGCGTGCTGATCGCCGCCATCATCGTCTCCATCCTGCTGGGCATCCTGTCGATCAACGATTTGGCTGGATAAGCTCTCATACCCACCGTTGCATTGCACAACCCACCCTCCACGCCGTGGCCACCGCGACAGGGCTTCCGAGCCGTCATTGCGAGCGTCAGCGAAGCAATCCAGCAGCAACGCTGAATCAAGCATGCATGGATTGCTTCGTCGCTGCGCTCCTCGCAATGACGGGGCTGGGGGCCGCGTTGCCTGCGGCTCGCCATGCCGGTGCAATGGCCGCCCCTCGGCGACTCGCGTTGAATGAATGCACATTCGTGCTTCGAATATTGAAAGATTGAAAGGAACCGTGTCATGAATCGATTCATCCGCCGCCAGGCCGCCCGCGCCGCGCGCGGCTTCACCCTGATCGAGATGCTGGTGGTGATCGCCATCATCGCCCTGCTGGCCGGCCTGGTCGGCCCGGCCGTGATGGACCGCCTGGGCGGCGCCAAGAGCAAGACCGCCGGCATCCAGATCGCCGACCTGGACAAGGCGCTCGAAATCTTCAAGCTCGATGTCGGCCGCTACCCCACCAACGCCGAGGGCCTGCAGGCGCTGGTCGCCAAGCCGGCCTCGGCGGGCGGCTGGAACGGCCCTTACCTGAAGGGCGGCCTGCCCGCCGACCCCTGGGGCAACGCTTACCGCTACGCCAACCCGGGCCCGGGCGGCGGCATCGAAATCCTCTCGCTCGGCGCCGACAACGCCCCCGGCGGCGAGGGCGAGAACGCCGACGTGCGCAACAAGCAGTAAGCGTCGGCGGCATTGCCGAACTTATGAGGAAAATCAGGCTCTAGCGCTTATGTGGCAAGCGCAAGCAGCTATTGTTAACGTAGCGTCCAGAGGGCCTTTCCAGCGGCCGGCGCGCTGGCGCGTGGGCGGCTTCACCCTGATCGAGCTGCTGGTCGTGATCGCCCTGATGGCGCTGATCGTCGGCCTGGTGCCCATCGCCTTCGGCCGCCTGCACGAATCGGCCCAATACCGCGACACCGTGCGCGCCGTGCTGACCGACCTGCGCGCCGCCCGCCAGCAGGCGCAGAGCCAGGGCGCCGAAACCCGCTTCGCGGTCGACCTGCGCGCCCGCAGCTTCGGCATCGAAGGCGGCCCGCAGCGCGAAGTGCCCGAGCCGCTCACCCTGCGCGCCGTCATGGCCGCCGAAACCGTCGACGCCGACGGCCGCCTGGCCATCAGCTTTCTGCCGCGCGGCGGCGCCTCGGGCGGCAGCGTCGACCTGATCCGCCCCTCCGGCAGCGGCGTGCGCCTGCGCGTCGACTGGTTCACCGGCCGCGTCGAGCAGGAGGCCATCGAGCCGTGAGCCGGCACGCCCCCCGGATGGGCCGCAGGGCCGGCGGTTTTTCGCTGCTGGAAATCCTGGTCGCGTTCGCCATCGCCGCCATGGCGCTGGGCCTGCTCTACCGCGTCAGCGGCAACAACGCGCGCCAGGCCGGCGGCCTGCTGCAGCACGAGCGCGCCATGGTGCTGGCCCAGTCCCTGCTGGCGGCGCACCAGACGGTGCCGGCGCAAGGCGTCAACGACCGCGGCGAAGCCGCCGGCTACGGCTGGCAGGTGCAAAGCCGCCCCTATCCCACGCCGGCCGGCAACGCCGCGCCGCAGGCCGCGCGCCTGCACGAGTTGCGCGTCGACGTGCGCTGGCACGACGGCACGGCCGAGCGCGCCTTCGAGCTCGCCAGCCTGCGCCCCGAGCGGCGGCCACAGCCCGGCGAGGCCATCCGATGAGCGCCACCGCCAGCCGGCGCCGCCGCGGCTTCACCCTGGTCGAGGTGCTGATCGCCCTGGTGCTGCTGTCCCTGCTGATGCTGGTGCTCACCAGCGCGCTGCGCAGCATGGGCCAGGTCGAAGAGCGCGTCGAGCAGCGCATCGAGGCCGCCGACGACTTTCGCCTCGCCACCCAGCTGCTGGGCGACGTGCTGGGACACGTGTCGGCGCGCCGCCACAGCGTGCAGGCGGCCGGCGGGCCGGCGCAGGCGCCGTTCTTCGAGGCCCGGCCCGACAGCCTGGCCTGGATCGGCGTCATGCCGGCGCGCTTTGGCCTGGGCGGGCGCCACTACCTGCGCCTGGCGCTGGAGCCGGGCGAGGGCGGCGCGCGCCTGGTGCTGCGCTACGCGCCCTGGACCGGCGCGCCGCGCTTCGACGCCTGGACCCAGGCCGAGGCGCGGGTGCTGGCCTGGCCGGTGGCCGCGCTGTCGCTGCGCTACCAGGAGCCGGCCAGTGGCCAGTGGAGCGAGGCCTGGCCGCCGCCCGGCATGGCGGTCAATGCGCTGCCGCCCAGTTTGCTGCCGACGGCGGTCGAATTGCGTCTGGATGGCCCGGCGCCGGCGTGGCCGCCGTTGGTGCTGGCGTTGCGGGCCAGTTTCGTTACCGATCCGGCTGCTGCGATGGGCGGCTTTGGCGGTGGGGGGCGATGACATGATGAGTGCCCGACGCCGCCCCGTGCTACCCGCGCGAGCCGCCGGCATGGCCCTGATCGCCGTGCTGTGGATCGTTGCCGCCCTCAGCCTGCTGGTGATTGGTGTCAGCGACACGGTGCGCCAGCAGATCCGCGTCGTCGGCACCGAGCGCGACCAGGTAACTGGCCAGGCGCTGGGCGAGGCGGCCGTCGCACTGGTCTTACAGCAGTTGCAGACCCTGCCCGAACGCCCGCGCGGCATCGTCACTACGGCAGTGCCCTACGCCGGCGTGTCCATCGAGGTCGAGCTGGCGCCACTCAACGGCCTGATTTCGCTCAACGGCGCACCACCCGAGCTGCTGGCGAGCCTGCTGCAGGTGGCCGGCGGCGTGCCGGCTGGGCGTGCCCAGGCGCTCGCCGCAGCGCTCGTCGACTGGCGCGACGGCCGTCCAGAACTCGACCCGGCCGCTGACCCGGCTGCCCGCCAGCCGCGCCGCTTCGAGGCGGCGGAAGACGTGTTGCTGGTGCCGGGCGTCGACTACAGCCTGTACGCCCGGCTGGCGCCGCTGGTCAGCGCCGACCTCACCGGTGCCAGTCGCGTCAATCTGGAGGCCGCGCCGCCCGGGGTGCTGGCGGTGCTGGCGCAGGGAAATGTCGGTGCCGTCGCACAGTACTTGCGTCAGCGCGCCAGCGGTCGGCCCGGCGCCGACGCCAGCGCCTTCAATACCGCGCACACTGGCATCGGTGGCACGCCACTCTATCGCCTGACCGCCAGTGTGCCGCTGGAAGCAGGCAAAATGCTGCACCTTGTCCAGGACGTGGCCCTCGTGGCTGGCGCATCGCGCGGCGCGCCTTGGCGCGTGCTGCGCACTCATCGACCCAGCGTTCAGCGTTCTGGATGAACCCGGATTTCCCCGGATCCCCCGTATTCATGACCTCGACGACCACCGACAGCCCCCGCTCCTTCAGCCTCGACCCCAGTCTGTGGCCGCGCCAGTGGCGCGCCGCCGGGGCGCTGCTGCTCGACTGGCCGCTGCTGCGCGCCTTGCAGCCGCAAGCGCGCATCGCGCTGCGCTGCAGCGACGGGCAGCCCCGCGTCTGGCGGCTGGCGCGCGGCCAGGCACAGCCGGTGGCCAGCGCCCCATCGGACACCGACCTGCCGGCCTGGCTGCTGCCCACCGAGCGCGTGCTCGAGCGGCGCCTGATGCTGCCACCGCTGGCGCCCGACGATCTCGCGCAGGCGGTGCAGCTGGACGTGGCCGCCGCCAGCCCTTTTGGCGCCAGCCAGACGGTGCATGGCTGGGCGCTGCGACCGGTGGGCCCGCAACTGTGCCAGGTCGATGTCGCCATGGCCTCGCGCCAGCAGGTCGAGCAGGCCCTGCAGGCCGCGGGCTTCGACCCGGCCCGGCCGCCCGAAGTCTGGGTGCTGCCGCCCGCCGACGCCGCGGGCGCCGTCTACCCGGTCGTGCTGCGCGGCTTTGGCGAGGACCGGCGCGAGCGCCAGGTGCGCCAGGGCCTGAAGCGGCGCCTTGGACTGCTGGCCCTGCTGCTGGCCCTCGGGGCAGCCCTGGCCGTCACCCCCACGGCGCTGGTGCGCGCGCGAGCCCAGCAGGCCCAGCAATCCTTTGCCGCGCTGCAAAAGCAGGCTGCGCCGCAGCTGGCCCAGCGCGAAGCACTGGTGAAGCGGCTGGAGCGTCTGCAGGCGGTCGGCCAGATCCAGCAGCAGCAACTGGCCATGGCGCCGGTGCTGGACCTGCTCACCCGCGCCCTGCCCGACGGCGCCTGGCTCACCGGGCTGCGGGTCGAGGGCAACAAGCTGACCCTCAACGGCCAAGCTGACGACGCTGCTGCGCTGGTGCAGCGCTTGGCCAGCCAGCCGGGCGCGCACGAGGTGCGCCTGGCCTCTCCTGCCACCCGTGGCGCCGGCGCCGCCAAGGAAACCTTCATCATCGAACTCAAGCTGGATGCCGGCCGTTACGGGCCCGTGAAGGCCGGGGAGGGCGCGGCGTCATGAACGCATCGTCGAACCGTCAACGCCCCGAAGTCCTGTGGCTGCTGCTGGCGGGCGCGCTGCTGTTGCTGGCGCTCGGCTGGGCCTCGTGGACCGTGGTCGTCAAGTGCCGGCAAGCCAGCGGCTTGCTGGCCGACATCGAGCCGCGGCATGCCAGATTGGCCGGCATGCTACAAAATAGAGAGCTGCTTGCGCAGGCTGAAAGCGCGCTGCAGGCCAATTTGGCTGAATATGTCAGCCCGGCCGAGGAAGATCCGGGCCAGATCGCCAACGCCGCCCTGCAGCGCGTGCGCGAACTGGCCAGCGCGCGCGGACTGCGCGTGACCAGCAGCCAGACCGCCGCCCCGCGCGAAGACAACGGCTTCGACCGCATCGGCCTGTCGCTGCGCGTCGAAGGCGACTGGCCCGAACTTGTCGGACTGCTCGGCGAGCTGCCGCGCCAGCGTCCCGCCGTCTACACCACCACCGTGCAGCTCGGCGTGCAGGGCTTTGGCGGGCAGGGCGCCCCGCAAACCCTGTTCGGCAACCTCGAACTCCACGTGCTCAAGGAGCGGCGCCCATGAACCGCCTCGGTGCCGTCATGTCACTGGTCTTCGCCGCCCTGCTGACCGCCGCGCTGGCCGCGCTGTGGCTGGCGCCCGGCCCGCAGGAGCGCTGGCGTCAGTGGCAGGCGCCGCCGCCGCAGGCGCCCCAACTTGACGACGTGCAGGCGGCCAACCTGCGCGCCAACCCGGCAGCTCGGGCCAACTATCCAGCCGTGTTGGAGCGCCCACTGTTCAGCCCCGCCCGGCGCCCACAGGTCAGCGCCAGTGCCGCCGTAGCGGCCCCCCCCGCACCGTCCGCCATCGAGCAGATCAGGTTGCGAGGCCTGGTCGCCGGCCCCACCCTGACCGGCGTCATGCTGCACGAGGACGGTAAATCACGCTTCGTGCGCGTCGGCGAATCGGTCGGCGGCTGGACGCTCGAGCGCGTGCAGGCGCGCGCCGCGGTGTTCGCGCGCGCCGGCCAGCAACGCGAAATCGCGCTCGAGGTCACCGCTGGCGCCGCAGACTCCAGCAAACCCCCTCAACCGATCGGCGTCGTGTCAAAGGCAGCGGCCGCGCAAGGCGGTGCGCCGACTCAGGGTGCGGCATCTCCGCCTGCCGTGCCCAGCAGCCAGGTCACCTCGTCGGCGCCCGCGGGTGCCGATTCGTCGAGTCAGCCTTCCCCGGCCGCTCAGACAGGTTCTCGGACCAGCGGTTCGGTCGATCGGCCCGCGACTCCCCGGATGGGAACCTTTGGAGGGAGCAAACCCGCGCGTCCAGTCAACCCGGCACGCTGATCCGGAGCCCGTCGTGACGTCCCCATTCTTGCCCAGAACCATCACCGCCATGTTCAAGACACCTCATTTCCTGCTCGCCTTGCTGCTGATCGCCCTCGGGCCTTTGACGGCATGTGACCAGCGCGATGCCCCGACCACGTCCGCGCCCGCCGCTGCGCCGTCTCCCGCGACCCCGCCCGCCAGCGCGGCTCGGCGCGGCACCTTCGGTGGTGGCGGGCAGACGCCAGCGCCGTCGAGTACCGCCAGTGCGGCGCGCTGAACCCCGCGGGTTGCCACCTGTCGTTGTGACACCGAAGATGTCGATGCCCATGCCCCACTTCTCCCACCTGACCCTCGTGCTGGCACTGTCCGGCCTGTTGACCGCCTGCGCGAGCACCGACGCCGCGCCCGGCGGTATGCCTGTCGCGCCACCCGCGCCGGCCTCCGGTGTTCCGGCGGCGCCAGCCAGCGCACCGGCTGCGGACGCGCCCGCCGACACCGGCAAGGTGGGGACCGAACCCCTGCTCATTCGCGGCAACGACCGCGTCGTCGCGCCGCCGCCCACCGCCGCCAACGCCCCGGCGCGCGGGGCCAGCACCAGCCTCAAGTTCGAATCCGCCCCCGTCGCCGAGGTGGTGCGCGTCATGCTGGGCGACCTGCTCAAGGTCGACTACGTCGTTCACCCGCCCCTCAACGGCACCATCACCCTCACCACGCGCCAGTCCGTCAGCCCCGACCGCGCCCTGCTGCTGCTCGAAGCCGCGCTGCAGGCCAACGGCACCGTCATGGCGCGTGACAGCCGCGGCACCTACCACGTCGGCGCGCCCGAATCGCTCAAGGGCATCGTCAGCGCCCCAGTGCTGGCCGAACCCGGCAAGCCGCTGCCGCCGGGCTATGGCAGCGTCATCATCCCGCTGGAATACCTGGGCGCCGGCGAGATGGCCAACATCCTGCGGCCCATGGTCTCGTCCGACGCCATCGTGCGCGTCGACAGCCTGCGCAACCTGCTGGTCATGCGCGGCACCCGCGCCGAGGCCGAAGGCTGGCTCGACCTGGTGCGCACCTTCGACGTCAACCTGCTGCGCGGCATGTCGGTCGGCGTGTTCCCGCTCAAGCACACCTCGGCGGCCGAAGTCGATGCCGCGCTGCGCCTGCTCTCGGGCGGCACCGCGTCGGGGGCCGCCGGTGCCGCGGCGGTGGCCGGGGCGGCGGCACGCGCGCCCGCCGCGCCTGCGCGGTCGGGTGCCGCCACCGCGCAGGCGGCCCAGCCCGCGGGCCAGGCCGCGCCGGCCGGCCTGGGCGAGGCCAGTCCCTTGTTCGGCGCGCTGCGCGTGATCCCCATCGAGCGCATCAACGCCGTGCTCGTGGTCACCCCGCGCGCTGCCTACCTCGAGGAAGCGCGCTACTGGATCGAGCAGTTCGACCGCCCCAACCTGAACAGCGCCGAGCCGCAACTGTTCGTCTACAAGGTTCAGAACGGCTCGGCCGACCACCTGGCCGAGCTGCTCAACGGCATCTATGGCGGCACCGCACAGCAGCCTGGCTTCAGTGGCGCCACCGGCATCGCGCCTGGCCTGACCGGCGTGGCCGGCGCCACACCCAACGTCAACTCCAGCTTCGCCAGCCGGTTCGGCGCCAACCGCAACACCTCGCTGGGATCGACCGGCGGGCTCGGCGCGTCGTCGGGTACCCTGGGGGGGCAGGGCGGTATCGGTGGTGTCGGCGGCATCGGTGGCATCGGCGGCGCGGCCGGCCGCCAGGGGCAGGCGCAGCCGCAGGGGCCGGGCGTGGTCACCACCACCCTGGGCGACAACGTGCGCGTCATGGCCGACCGCATCAACAACACCCTGCTGATCCACGCCGTTCCGGCGGAGTACGAACGCATTGCCGCCACCCTCAAGCGCCTGGACGTGCAGCGCGCGCAAATCCTGATCGAAGCCTCCATCGTCGAGGTCACCCTCGGCGACGGCCTCGAATACGGCCTGCAGTGGACCTTCAACGGCGGCGTCGGCGACGGCCGCAGCGGCCGCGGCGTCATCGGGGCCGCCGCTGCCGGCGGCACGCTGGCCGCCGACGGCAGCACCGCGGCCGGCATCAGCAACGCCTTCACCTACACCTTGCGCAACGCCGCCGGCAACATCTCGGCCGTGCTCAGCGCGCTGGCCAACAAATCGCTGGTGAAGGTCATGTCGAGCCCCTCGCTCATGGTGCTTGACAACCACACCGCCGCCATCCAGGTCGGCACGCAGCAGCCGGTCAACACCGGCACCACCATCAGCGGCACCAACAACTTCCAGACCACCAACATCCAGTACAAGGACACCGGGGTCATGCTGGGCGTCACGCCCTCGGTCAGCGCCGGTGACCTGGTCACGCTCGACATCGACCAGATCGTCACCGACCTGGGCGCCGACTCCTCCTCGGCACAGACGGCCGGCTACCCCACTTTCCTGCAGCGCCAGATCAACTCCAAGGTCGCCGTGCGCTCGGGCGAGACCCTGGTGCTGGGCGGCCTGATCAAGGACAGCGCCAGCAGCTCCAAGGGCGGCGTGCCCCTGCTGTCGTCCATCCCCGTCGTCGGCGCCCTGTTCGGGCGTCACCGCAACACCGCCGACCGTACCGAACTGCTGGTCATCCTCACCCCGCGCGTGTTGCGCTCCGACGAAGACGCCCGCGCCGTCAGCCGCGAGCTGCGCGACCGCATGCAGGGCCTGATGCAGGGTGGCTCCTTGCTGCCCGCGCCGGCGCGGCCCTGAGCAAAATCCCGCGCGCGCCGTCCTCATATCTATCCCGCCCCAAGGCTGTTTTACCGGAGTCCGACCCCATGCCTCACTTGAATCTCACCCCGCCGCGTCGCCACGCAGCGCGCCTGTCCACTCTGCTGGCTGTCGGCGCGTTGGCGCTGACTGGCTGCGCCGCGATATCACCCAAGACACCCGAGGAGATCGTCACCCAGCGTGCCGAAGCGCGCTGGGAGGCGCTCATCAAGGGCGACTTCGACAAGGCGTGGACCTACACCCAGCCCGCCTACCGCGCCATCGTCAAGCAGGCCGACTACCGCAAGTCGTTCGGGGTTGCCGGCCAGTGGCGTGGCGTGCAGGTGCATGGAGTGGAATGCGAGGCCGAGCGCTGCAAGGCGCGCATCCGCCTGACCACGCGGGTGCTGATACCCGATTTCAAGCGCCAGGATGTCGTCGGTATCGTCGACGAAACCTGGGTGCGGGTGGACGGCAGCTGGTGGTACTACCAAAATTTCTGACGGCGCGCGCAGGCAGGAGGATGACGGCTGTGTGTAATTTGCAACATTCGACGCCATGCACTCCCCTGCGCAGCGGCAGGCTGATTGAATAGTCCATACGCCCCGTGTTAGCATCACCGGGCATTTCCAAGATTCGCTTGGGTCTTGCAACCACTTTTTTCCTAATGGAGTCATAGCTATGAAAAAGAGCATTCTGGCGCTCGGTGCTGCAGCCGTCGTTGGCGGGCTTGGTTTTGCCGGCTCGGCGCACGCGGTGGCCGTCTTCGGTCCGGGGTCGACCACGAACGCACAGTACCTGTTGCCGACCACTGGCAACATCGGTCACATGCTGTTCACGCCGTATTACACGGCCCAGGGCAGCATGGCCACGCTGTTCAACATCACCAACACCGACCGCCTCAACGGCAAGGCGGTGAAGGTGCGCTTCCGTGGCGCCGCCAACTCCGACGACGTGCTGGACTTCACGGTGTTCCTGTCGCCTGGCGACGTGTGGACGGGCCAGGTGGTTCGCGATGCCGCCACTGACCGCGCAGTGGTCAGCACGCCCGACAATTCTTGCACCATCCCGGTGGCTGCCGACTGGCCCGGTGTGTTCAAGACCGAGCGCCTGGCACCGTACCTCAGCGCCGGAGTGGCCGCCGCGAACACCCGCGAAGGCTACATCGAGGTGCTGAACATGGCCGACGTCGACATGACCAAGGTCAACATCAAGGGCTCGCTGGCCTATGGCATCAAGCACAAGAACGGCGTGGCGCCCTGCGCCGACTTGCCGTATGCCGACCTCCTGAGCACCAATATCGTCAACCCCAGCATGGCGGGCGGCTATGAGCTGGCCGCCCCCACCGGTGGTCTGATGGGTTCGTGGGCCGTGCTGAACCAGGATCTCCTGGCGGTTTATAGCGGCACCCAGACCGCCATCGTGGCGACCTCGAGTACCGTTGTGGGTTGGAGTCTGACGCCAACGCACGGCACGGGCAACTTTGCCTTCGCGCCGCAGATTGAGGAGGCCATCAACAACCAGACTTTCGTGGACAGCAACACGGCTGACCCGCTGCTGCGCACCGGTTCCACTTCGGGTATCACCCCGCTGTGGTATGACCTGCCCGACATGTCCACCCCGTACGTGTCCACGGCGACCAGCCCGTTGGCGCAGGCCGATTTCCTCTCGGACGCGCTGGCGAAGAACGCTGTCTATAACGACTACGTGGCCACCGCAGCCGGCGCCTCGGTGCCGATGGAAACCGACTGGGTGGTGTCGCAGCCGACCCGTCGCTACCATGCTGCGGTGAACTACGGCACGTCGGCTGCCACCTCGAAGCTCGAGTTCTCGGTCAGTTCCGGTTCGGCCACCTCGCCGGCTACCGGCAACCCCTACGCCTCGCTGACCATGAACAGGGCGTTGGCCATGGGCCCGCAGGCCTGTCTGTCGGTGTCCTTCTCGTCCGCTGATCGCGAAGAGAAGTTCCAGACCGCAGGTGGCGGCTTCTCGCCTGGCGTGACCAGCCCGTACTGCGGTGAGGTCTTCACCGTGTCCTTCGGCGCCACTTCGCCGCTGCAGGCTGCACTGACCAACCGCACGGTGACCCCGGTGGGCGAAGCCGGCTGGGCTCGTCTGCAGATCTCCAACAACGTGCACGCACCGGTGGTCGGCTTTGCCGCCACTTCGCTCAAGAACCAGGCTCTGGGCGGTAACTACGGCATGACGCTGCAGCACCGCTGGTTCGGGCGATAAGCGACGCGGCGATGGCTTGCCCGGCTTGGGCGGGCCATTGTTCGGCAGTAAAAGGGTGGGAGCGATCCCACCCTTTTTTTCATGGGTGCCAACGCGGGTCGCCGCCGGTTGCGCAGGGCAGCGAGAGGCGCGCGACGCCTGGCGGGGTTTGGGTATGATTCACGGTTTTTGCCGGCGCCGTTTCGGACACGGCCAGCGCCGGCCGTCCACTGAACCCCATGGAGTCTTCATTGAATTCACTGACTACCTTTTTGCGAGCGGCGCGCCACGGCGGCTGGCTGCTGGCCGCGCTGCTGGCTGGCGCCGCCGGGACCGCGCACGCGCAAGCCGCATCTTCTGACGTGCTGGTCTCCGGTCCAGCCGGACAGATCACCCGCGCCGAGCTGGCCATCATGGTGGCCGACCTGGTTCCCGCCGCCGAGCGCGAGCGCTTCTGGCTTTCCCACGATGCCGTCACGCGCATGGCGCGCAGCCTGTACGCCCAGCGCGCCCTGGCCGCCGAGGCGCTCAAGGCGGGAGTGGACCAGCCCGCCGAGGGCGCAGCCTACCTGCGCTTGATCCGCGAACGCGCCTTGTCCGAACTGCTGATGCAGCAACGGGTGCGAGAAGCCACGCCTGCCATGGCGGCGCTGGACGACTTCGCGCGTTCCGAATACAAGACGAAGCCCGAGCGCTTCGCGATGCCCGAGGAAGTCCAGGTGCGGCACATCCTGCTGCCCGTGGCGCGCGATGGCGCTGACGACGCGCAGGTGAAAGCCGAAGCCGAGAAATTGGCGGCCGAATTGCGCCAGGGGGCCGACTTTGCCACGCTGGCGCGCACGCGTTCGTCCGACCGTGGCAGCGCACAGCGTGGTGGCGACTTGGGCTTCTTTCCGCGCGGAAAAATGGCGCCCGAGTTCGAGTTGGCGGCGTTCGCGCTCCATAAGCCCGGCGATATCAGCGCGCCGATCAAGAGCAGCTTTGGCTACCACGTGATTGAGTTGATCGCGCGCAAGCCGGCGCACACCAGGCCGTTCGACGAGGTGCTGCCCGAACTGCGCGAGGAACTGCGAAACAAGATCAACGGCCAGGAACGCCGTCGCGCCTGGGAGCGGGTCGAGTCCGCGGCACAGGTGGACGCCGAGGCCGTCAGGGACTTGTCGGGACAGCAACTGCGCGAGCTGCCACCGAAGCGTTGAGTCTTTCGTCGGCGCCGCGTCGCAGCCGTCCAGCCCGGCCGACCTTCTGCATGGTGTTCCGTGCGCTCATCACCGAATGCCGCCAACTGTGGCGCCTGCGCGGCCTGCTGGCGGTGCTGGCGCGGCGCGAGCTGGGCGCGCGCACGGCCGGCTCGGCCGGCGGCTGGCTGTGGGTGTGGCTGCCGCCGCTGCTGACCATCGCCGCCTACTACCTGCTGTTCGACGTGGTGTTCGGCATGCGCCTGGGCGCCGGGGCGCCGACGGCGCGCGTGGGCACCTACCTGGTGGTGGGCATGCTGGCCTGGTCGGCTTTTGCCGACGCCACGCAGCGCGGCATGGGCAGCCTGCTGGACGCCGGCAGCCTGCTGCACAAGAACCCGTTGCCGCCGGGGCTGTTTCCGGCCCGCGCGGTGCTGGCCAGCGGCGTGGTGTTCGCGCCGCTGCTGCTGGCGCTGCTGCCGCTGTATATGGGGGCGCACCAGTGGCGCGCCGGGGTGTGGGCGGTGTTGCCACTGCTGGTGCTGCAAGCGTTGCTGTCGTTCCTGCTGGCCTATCTGCTGGCGATCCTGGCGGCGGCCTTGCGCGACGTGGTGCAGGGGGTGCAGGTGCTGCTGTCGCTGGGGGTGTTTCTGTCGCCGGTGCTGTTTCCGCTGACGCTGTTTCCCGAGCGCTGGCGCTGGCTGCTGTGGCTCAACCCGATGACGGCGCCGGTATTGGGCTACCAGTCGGCCCTGCTGCAGGGCACCTGGCCGCCGGCGGGCGTGTGGCTGGCCCTGCTGGCCTGGGTCGGCGTGCTGGCGGCGCTGCTGTCGCTGGCGCTGGCGCGTAGCCGCGACCAACTGGTGGACTGGCTGTGAACGCGCCGGCCACGCACCCGGCGGCACTGCCGCTGCGCCTCGCCGGGGTGGGCAAGGAATACCGCGTGTACGACTCGCCGCGCGCGCGCCTGAAGGCGCTGTTGACCGGGCGCGCGCTGCACCGCAGCCACTGGGCGCTGCAAGACGTGTCGCTGGAGCTGGCGCGCGGGCAGTGCCTGGGCGTGGTGGGGCACAACGGCGCGGGCAAGAGCACGCTGCTGAAGCTGATCTGCGGCACCTTGCAGCCGACCACGGGCCAGATCGGGCGCAGCGGGCGCGTGACGGCCATCCTGGAGCTGGGGGCGGGTTTTCACCCTGACTTCACAGGGCGGCAAAACCTGTACTTCGGCGGCAGCCTGATCGGCATCACGCACGAGCAGATGGCCGTGCTGGAGCCCGAGGTGCTGGCGTTTGCCGAGATCGGCGAGGCGATCGACCGGCCGGTGAAGACCTATTCGTCGGGCATGACGGTGCGGCTGGCGTTTGCGCTGGTGACGGCGCTGGAGCCCGACCTGCTGATCATCGACGAGGCGCTGGCGGTGGGCGACCAGCATTTCCAGAAGAAGTGCATCGAGCGCATCCAGCGCTTTCGCGACAACGGCTGCACCATTTTGTTCTGCTCGCACAGCCCCTACCACATCCGCCAGCTGTGCGACGTGGCGCTGTGGCTGGACCACGGCCGGGTGATGGAGCTGGGCCCGACCGAGCCGGTGATCGGTGCCTACGAGATGCACACGCGGCTGCTGGACCAGCCCGAGGCGCCCGCCGAGCCCGGCCACGCGGCCATGATCGTGCCGACCGAGGAGCGGCCCGCGGGCGAGCCGCCGGCCGGCCCGGGTCCGGGCACGGCCGCTGCCAGCCAGGAGGCGGCGATCCTGTCGGTCGAGATCGCCGACCTGGAGGGCGAGCAGGAACCCCGGCTGCTGGCCAGCCGCGACCTGGTGGCCACCCTCACGGTGCGCGGGCGCGGCGCCGAGCGGCCGAACATCGGCTTCATGATCGAGCAGTCGCGCGGCGTCGGCATCACCTCGCTGGCGACGCACGAAGAAGGCGCGGCGCCGACCGAGGTGGCACCGGGCGTGTGGCGCTCGGTGCTCACGTTTCCCGAATTGCCGCTGCACAGCGGCCAGTACGTGGTGAGCGCCTACCTGTTCGACGCCAGCGGGCTGGCGGTGTACGACCAGTGGTACCAGTTCCTGCATTTCCGCTTCGTCACGCCGACGCTGATGCCGGGGCTGGTGAAGCTGCCGCACCACTGGGGCTGAATTCACACATCGGAGCCACTCATGAGCGATACCCACCAACCGCCCATGGCGGCCGACGCCCTGCTGCAACGCGGCCAGCGGCTGCTGCAGGCCGGCGACCACGCCGGCGCGGCGGCCGCCTTGCAGCAGGCGCGGGCGCAGCCGGCCACGCGGCTGGCGGCGCACAACCTGATCGAGCAGCACGCCCTGGAGGGCGCGTTTGCCCAGATGTTCGGGCTGGACTGCCGCATCGCGCCGGGCGACGACATCTTTCATTTCTTCGCTGGCCATCCGACCTCCAACAACCCGCTGCGCGACTACCTCGCCGACGGCTGGCGCACGCTGGCCGAGCTGATGCTGCTGCTGGAACAGGTGCGGCAGCCGCTGCTGCAAACGGGCAGCGTGCTGGAGTTCGCCAGCGGCCACGGGCGCTTCACGCGGCATCTGGTCAAGGCCATCGGCGCCGAGCGGGTGACGGTGTCGGACGTGGTGCCGGACGCGGTGGCGTTTTCGCAGTCCACGTTCGGCGTGCCGGGCTTGGTGTCGCACGCCCAGCCCGAGGCGGTGCGCTGGCCGCGGGTGTACGAGCTGGTGTTCGTGCTGTCGCTGTTCAGCCACCTGCCGCGCGGCAGCTGGTCGCGCTGGCTGGCGCGCTTGTGGGACGCGGTGGCGCCGGGCGGGTTGCTGGTGTTTTCGACCCACGGCGTCGAGGCCGCGCGCCGCGCCGGCGTGGCGCTGGACGACAGCGGCTACTTTTTCGCCGCGTCGAGCGAATCGAACGCCATCGACGCACAGGAATACGGCACCGCCTTCACCAGCGAGGCGTTCGTGCGCCAGCAGGTGGGCGCGCTGATGGGTGAGGCGGCGCTGGCGCACTTTGCGCCGGTGTGGTTCTGGAACCACCAGGACGCCTGGGTGCTGCGGCGCCCTTGAGGCGCTGCCAAGTACTATAAAAATAGTAGCTGCTGGCGCTCTCCAGGTGGGCGCTGGAGCCGTTTTTCATCGTGAATATCGGGGCCGAAACGGTCAGGTCGGTGGCGGTTGGGGGCCCAGGCGCCCGGCCACGCCGTCGCACACGGCGCGCAGCAGCCGCCGCGCCTGGCGCAGCCGGCCGCCTTCGGCCACGGCGGTGTAGAACACCAGATACAGCGGCGTCTTGAGCAGCTGGTCGATGCGCCAGCGCAGCGCGATCGGCGCGCGCAGGGCCATGGCGACGGAGTTGCGCACGTGGTAGCCGGCGCGGAAGTCGTGCCCCACGTAGACGGTGCGCCCCAGCAGCCGCACCGGGCGCCGGCCCAGGTCGTGCTGTAGCTCGACGCCGCAGTCGACCAGCACGGCCCAGCCGCGCCGGCGCGCGCGCAGGCACCATTCGACGTCGACGCGGTCGATGAAGTAGTCCTCGCGCAGCGGGCCCAGGCGGTCGAGCGCGCCCAGCGGGATCAGCGAGCCGGAGGCGGGCAGGTAGTCCACCGGCACGGCGCCACCACCGGGTTCGGGGCGCAGCCGGCGCACGCGCCAGCCGTCGTGGCGGATCAGCGCCAGCGTGGCGCCGGTCTTGACGTCGCGGCAGACCGGGCCGACCAGCGCCACCGGCGGCTGCGCGCCTGCCGCCGCCAGGGTGCGCAGCAGGGACGGCACCAGCTGCGGCGGCGCCAGGCTGTCCTGGTCCATCAGCAGCACATGGGTGGCACCCAGGGCGCGCGCGCGGGCGATGCCCTGGTTCTGCGCCTGGCCGATACCCAGGTTGCGTCCGTTGGCGATCAGCTCGACGCCCTCGGCCGTCGGCGCCTCCAGCACCGGGCCCTGGGCGCCGTCGGTGTTGTCGACCACCACGATGGCCGCCACCTGCGGCCGCAGCCGCTCGAGCGCACGCGCCAGCCGCGACCGCTCGGGCTGGAAGGTGACGACCACGGCCACCACGCGGCTCATGGCGGGCCTTCAGCGGCTGAGCAGCTGCCGCACCCGGTAGCGCCAGGCGTGCGGCACGGCGCGCATGGCGCGGCCCAGCAGCGGCAGGCGCTGCAGGCGCAGGGCCAGCGCGTACAGCCCGGCCTGGCTGAGCGGCGCCGGCTGGGCCTCGGCCGGCGTGGCGCGGGCGAAGGCTTCGGCCACGCGGTGGGCCGCGTCGAGCAAGGCCGGCCCGTCGGCCGGGTTGACGGCCGGCAGGTAGTCGTCGGCATAGGTCCACGCACCCAGCTGCTGTCGCAACTGCAACAACGCGGTGGACAGCGGCGCAGCGACGTGCACCATGCCTTCCACGAACGCCTGCTGACGGATGCGCTGCAACAGCTCCAGCCACTGCGCGGCGGTGCTGTCCCAGGGCTGCACCCAGCTCCAGGGCCGGTCGGCCACGCGCTCGGCGAAGGCGCCCAGGTCGGGCACGACCACCGGCAGCCCGGCCTGCAGCGCGGCGCTGAGCGTGTAGCTGTAGGTTTCCGGCCACTGAGCCGGAAACCACGCCAGGTGGGGCGCGATGCGCTGCAGCAGGGCCGGCAGGTCCTCGTCGGCGTACTGGCCGTGAACGGTGAGGGCGGTGCCCGGGGTGGTCTGCAGGTGGCGGTAGCCGTAGCCGATCAGGTGGAATTCGAGCGGCGCACCGGCGCGCTTGGCCAGGCGCGCGGTTTCTTCCAGCAGGTCGGCGCCCTTGATCACGCTCAGCGCGCCGATGACCACGATGCGCAGCGGCTCGCGCTCGCTCAGGCGCGCCACCTGGGGCGGGGGCAGGCTGCCGGGCGCGATGTCGGTGTGGGGCACGCAGCGGATCGGCGCGCCCGGCATGGCGCGGCGCAGGCGCTCGGCGGTGTCGAGGCTGGGGGCGAGAACGGCGCGCGCCTGCTGCAGAAAGCGCCGGTTGCGGATGCGCCAGGCCTCGATCGGCTCGCGGGTTTCGGGCAGCGAGGGCGGGTGCTCGCCGCCGCAGCATTCGCCCTGGGCGTCCATCTGGTAGCGGCCTTGCTTGCCGGTCAGGGTGATGTGGGTGCAGAAGCTGTAGAAGTCGTGACAGGTGACGTCGTAGCCCACGCCCAGCTCACGCGCCAGTTCCCAGACGCGCGGCGCGTGGCCGAGCAGGTGGTGGTAGTGCACGTGGGCCACCCCCATGGCGCGCAGCAGGCCCAGCAGCGCGTCGCCCTCGCGCCGCAGGTCGAAGCTGGCCGACCAGCGGCGCGAAAACACCCAGCGCCCCGCGTCCTGCTCGACCAGCTGCAGCAGCACGCGTTGCGCGCCGGCCGGCCGCAGCGACACGAAGCAGGCCGAGGCGGCCAGGGTGCCCGCCAGCTCCAGGATGTGACGCTCGGTGCCGCCGCCGCGCTGGTGCTGGACCACCAGCACCACGGGCCGGCTGCCCGAGCCGGTGTGGCGCAGCCAGTCCACCGCCAGGCGTGCCGGGCGCGCCGGGTCGAGCCGCAGGAAGCGCTGCACCTGCTCGTCGTAGCCTGGGTGCAGGCGGCGCAGCGTCTCCATGGCGGCCTGCTCACGCGGGCTCTTGCTGTCGCCGAAGCTGACGCCGCCGGTGTGCAGCACGTAGGTGTCGAGCGCGTGCAGGTGGTGCCAGCCGAGCCCGATGGCGCGCTGGCAGAAATCGTTTTCCTCGCCGTAGCCCTTGCCAAAGTGCTCCTCGTCGAACAGCCCGACCGCCCGCAGGCAGTCGCGCCGGATGTACATGCAAAAGCCCACGCCGGTGGGGACTTCCACGCTTCGTCCGGCGTTGACGCGTGCGAACAGCGCGTCCAGGCTGGCTGTGGTCTGCCCCGGTGGCAGCGGGTTGTCGGCGCAGAACACCGGGTAGCTGCAGATGGTGGCGTTGCCGGAAAACGGCGTCACGGTGCCGGCCCGTGCTTGCCGGTAGGCGGCGGCGCGCAGGCGATCGAGCCAGTCGCCGGCCACTTCGGTGTCGCTGTTGAGCAGCAGCACGTCGTTGCTGTCGGACTGCCGCATGCCCCGGTTGACGGTGCCGACGAAGCCGAGGTTGTGCTCGTTCTCGAGCAGCGTGATGCGCGGCTCGACGGCGGCCTTGTCGCGCAGCCAGGCGCCGACTTCGGGCTCGGGACTGCAATCGTTGATGACGATCAGGCGCCAGTCGGTGCGGGGCGTGCTGACCAGCACGGCGTTGATGCAGATTTGGGTGTCGCGCAGGCCGCGGTAGACCGGCACGATGATGTCCACCGTCGGGCTGGCGGGCGGCGGCACGGACGCGTCGTCGTCGGCCGATGGCGCGGCTGCGGCCGGGGCCGGGCTGACGGCGGCCGCGGCCCGGGTGGCCGGCCGCCGCAGGCCATTGAGCCGATCGGCCAGAAAGCGCGTGTAGCGCACTGCCCGCAGCTTGCGCAGGTTGTCCACGTGCTCGGCCATGCCGCGCAGTTGCTGGTGCAGTTCGGCCACTTGCTGCTGGGCAGTCTGGGTGGCGGCGAACAGGGTGTCGCGGTCACTTCTCAGCTGGGTGTTTTCCACCGCCAGCCGCTCGTGGCCCTGGTGCAGTTCGGCCAGGCGCGCAGCCTGGGCCGCGTGCTGCGCGGCGTGCTGCGCGCGCAGGTGCTGCTGCTCGGCCTGCAGCGGGCCGACGACACTGGCCAGGCTGGCGTAGTCGGCCGACATCGGCCAGTCGAGCCGCACCTCCAGCATCAGCGGGCCGGCGGCGGCGGCCTGCCGCAAGGCGTCGGGCTCGATGGGCAGGCGGATCCAGGGGTCGTCGCCGGTCAGCAGCACGGCGGCGCTGGCGTCGCCCGGCAGCGCGCCGGCACACACCATCTGCTGCGTGGTCGCTGACCGCAGCAGGGCTGCCGTGCCGTCGGTGGCCGCTTGCCATTGCCAGGCCACGCGTGGCGGTTCGGCGGCCGAGCGCAGACAGATCGAGCGCAGGTGCAGGATGCCGGGGCGGTCGGCCGGATCGAACTTGAGCGCGCGCAGATCCGTCAGCGCCGGCGGCAGCTGGAAACGCAGCGTCTGGTGGCGCTCGCCGATGACGCCGCGGACCACCTGTTTGCGTGATTCGTCCAGGCCCTGGCCGTCGTCCCAGTACAGCTGGGCCGAAAACAGCGCCTGCGCCGGCAGCGTGGCATCGACCGGTGGCAGGGCCATGGGCTGCTCGCCGGCGCCTCGCGGACGGCCGATGACGATGAACTGGTAGGTCAGGGCGTCGGCCAGCGCCAGCAGGTGGCGCGCCATCGCGGGTGGCAGGGCGTCGAAGGCGACGCGGAACTCCGAGTCGGGCAAGGGGCGCTGCACGGCATCCACCTGCTCGGCCACCCAGCCGTGCTCGCGCAGCAAGCGCATCAGCGTGCGACGGGTGAAAAAGCGCAGGTGCGTTTCGTCCAGCAGGCCCTCGGGCCGGTAGCGGAACTCGCCGGCCATCAACTCGGCCACCAGGCCCGCGTAGCCGGCGTTGGGAACGGACAGCAGGGCGCGACCATCGGCGGCCAGCAACGGGCGGCATTGGTCCATGATGCGCTGCGGCAGGCGCAGGTGCTCCAGCACGTCGGCGCAGACGATGATGTCGTAGCCGCCCGGCGCGAACAGGGCAGGCAGCTCGCAGGTGTCGAGGTCGGCCACCTCGACCCGGCGATAGTGGGGCGCGGCCCGCCGCGCTTCCTCGCCGCTGAGGGTCAGGCCGTCGATCGGGCCGGCGGCCGGGCCGTCGCGCGCGGCCAGGAAGCGGCCGATGGCGCCACTGCCGCAGCCGAGGTCGAGCACGCGGGCGCCGGCCGGGATGTGGCGGGCCAGGACGGACAGGGAAGTGCGCTCGCTGGCGTCGATGTCGCGTTCGTAGACGTGCGGCGCGGGAGAGGGGGCGGCCATGCGATCGGCAGAACTGGGAACCGGTGGTCCGCAGGCACGCGAACCGGGTCGGCGGATGCTACCATGCGAGGCTTTTTTTCTTGCGCACCACGCCGCCCTGGGCCCCGACCCGCTCGTCTTTGCATGCTCTCCCTGGCCCTGCTTGCCTTCGCGCTGTCCCTGGTGGCGACGCTGTGGGCGCGCAGGCTGTTTCAGCGCCAGGCCGTGCGCTATGACCCGGATGCGCCGCAGCGCTTTCACTTCGGCGATACGCCCCGCATGGGCGGGATGGGCGTGCTGCTGGGCTGGGCGCTGGCGCTGGCGGCCCTGCCGCTGCTGCAGGCGATCGGCATGGCGGGCAACATCGACGGTGCGCGGCTGCAGCTGCCGCTGTGGCTGCTGATGCTGCTGCCGGCCTTTGCCGGTGGCGTGGTGGAAGACCTGACGCAGCGCCTGCGGGTGAGCTGGCGCATGCTGCTGACGCTGACCTCGGGCCTGCTGGCCTGGGTGCTGCTGGGGGTGTCGGTGCCGCACCTTGGGTTTGCCTGGGTCGATGGCGTCTGGGGCGCCTGGCCGGGGCTGGGCATCGCGCTGGCGGTGCTGGCGATGACGGGGCTGCCGCACGCCTTCAACATCATCGACGGCTACAACGGCCTGGCCGGCTCGGTGGCACTGGTGGTGTGCCTGGCGCTGGCGCATGTGGCGCAGCAGGTGGGCGATCGCGAGCTGGCGACCGTGTCGGTCACGCTGGCGGCGGCCACTGCGGGTTTTCTGGTGTGGAACTACCCGCGCGGTCTGATCTTCGCCGGTGATGCCGGCGCCTACCTGTGGGGCCTGCTGATTGCCGCCATCAGCCTGCTGCTGGTGCAGCGCCACCCCATCGTGTCGCCCTGGTTTCCGATGCTGCTGCTGATCTACCCGGTGTGGGAGACGGTGTTTTCCATTTACCGCAAGCTGGCGCGCGGCGACTCGCCCGGCATGGCCGACGCGCTGCACCTGCACCAGCTGGTGTACCGGCGCCTGGTGCGCAGCGTGCTGCACGACGACGAAGCGCAGAGCCTGCTCATGCGCAACAACCGCACCACGCCGTACCTGTGGGGCTTCATGGTGCTGAGCGTGGCGCCGGCGTTGCTGTTCTGGCGCTACAGCGCGGTGCTGCTGGCGTTCTGCGTCCTGTTCGCCGTCTGCTACGTGTGGGCCTATCTGACGCTGATCCGCTTCAAGGTGCCGCGCGTGCTGCAGCCGCCGCGCGAGTGACCCCTATGATCGGGGTTTCGCACGTCTTCATCGTCCCCCGCCATGACCACCGACATCACCGCCCTTTCCCCGCGCGACAAGGCCGAGATCCTGGCCCAGGCACTGCCCTACATCCGCCGCTATCACGGGCGCACCATGGTCATCAAGTACGGCGGCAACGCCATGACCGACCCGGCGCTGCAGCAGGACTTCGCCGAGGACGTGGTGCTGCTCAAGCTGGTGGGCATCAACCCGGTGGTGGTGCATGGCGGCGGCCCGCAGATCGAAGCGGCCTTGAAGCGCCTGGGCAAGCAGGGCCAGTTCATCCAGGGCATGCGCGTGACCGACGCCGAGACCATGGAGGTGGTCGAATGGGTGCTGGCCGGCGAGGTGCAGCAGGACATCGTCGGCCTGATCCACCAGGCCGGCGGCAAGGCGGTGGGCCTGACCGGGCGTGACGGCGGCCTGATCCACGCCCGCAAGCTCAAGCTGCTGGATCAGAAGGATCCCCGCATCGAGCACGACGTGGGCCAGGTGGGCGACATCGTGGCCATCGACCCGGCGGTGGTGCGCGCGCTGCAGGACGACCAGTTCATCCCGGTGGTCAGCCCGATCGGCTTTGGCGAGCACAACGAGAGTTACAACATCAACGCCGACGTGGTGGCCGCGCGCCTGGCCATGGAGCTGCAGGCCGAGAAGCTGCTGATGCTGACCAACATCCCCGGCGTGCTGGACAAGGCCGGCGCCCTGCTGCCCGAGCTGACGCCGCGCCAGATCGACGCCCTGGTGGACGACGGCACCATCTCCGGCGGCATGATCCCCAAGATCAGCGGTGCGCTGGACGCCGCCCGGAGCGGCGTCAAGGCGGTGCACATCATCGACGGCCGGGTGCCGCACGCGCTGCTGCTGGAGGTGCTGGGCGACCAGCCCTTCGGCACCATGATCCGCGCGCAATAAACCCCGGGGCGCGCCGCCCCGGGCAAGCGCTCACTTGGCGCCAGTGTGGCGCCAAGCAAACGCGGGAACGCCCGGGCTTTGACCGGACGCGGGCTTGTGCGAGAATCATTTGGAAACAATTGATGCCGCCATGCCCGCCGCCTTCGATCCTCCGACCGACGACACCGACCCAGCGGCGCAGGCGCTTGCCGCGCCGCGCAAGCGCCCGAAGCCGGGTGAGCGCCGGGTGCAGATCCTGCAGGCGCTGGCCCAGATGCTGGAGCAGCCCGGCGCCGAGCGCGTGACCACCGCCGCGCTGGCCGCGCGTCTGTCGGTGAGCGAGGCGGCGCTGTACCGCCACTTCGCCAGCAAGGCGCAGATGTTCGAGGCGCTGATCGACTTCATCGAAAGCAGCGTGTTCGGCCTGATTGGCCAGATCACCGAACGCGAGCCGGACGGGCGCACGCAGGCGGCGCGCATCGTGGCCATGGTGCTGCAGTTCGGTGAACGCAACCCCGGCATGGCGCGGGTGATGGCGGGTGACGCGCTGGTGCTGGAGCACGAACGCCTGCGGCAGCGCATGAACCAACTGTTCGACAAGCTGGAGGCGGCGCTGCGCCAGTGCCTGCGCACCGCCGCCGCGGACGGGCCGGCCACGCCGACGCCCGACGCCGACGCCCAGGTGACGGCCTCGGTGCTGGCCGCCTTCACGGCGGGGCGGCTGCAACGCTTCGCGCGCTCGGGCTTTCGGCGCGCGCCGACCGAGCAGCTGGACGCCTGCATCGCCAGAATGCTATAAAAACAGAAGCTGTTGGCGCCCGACCAGTGGGCGAAATCGGCCAATTTGGCCTGGACCACCCAGATCAGGAGAAGCCCCATGAAACTGCTGCGCTGCGGCCCGCCGGGCAAGGAAAAGCCGGCGCTGCTGGACGCCACCGGCGTGCTGCGCGATCTGTCGGCGGTGCTGCCGGACCTCGGGCCGGCGCAACTGTCCGACGCCGCGCTGGCGCGCCTGGCGCGGCTCAAGCCCGAGCGCCTGCCGGCGGTGCGTGGGCGCCCGCGCATCGGCTGCCCGGTGGCGGGCGTCGGCAAGTTCATCGCCATCGGCCTGAACTACGCCGACCACGCGGCCGAGTCGGGCCTGCCGATCCCCGCCGAGCCGGTGGTGTTCACCAAGGCGATCTCCTGCATTCAGGGACCGGATGACGACGTGATGCTGCCCAAGGGCTCGAAGAAGACCGACTGGGAGGTCGAGCTGGGGGTGGTGATCGGCCGCACCGCGCGCCACGTGGCGCAAAAGGACGCGCTGGCGCACGTGGCGGGTTACTGCGTGGTCAACGACGTCAGTGAGCGCGCCTTCCAGCTCGAGCGCGGCGGCAGCTGGGACAAGGGCAAGGGCTGCGACAGCTTCGGCCCCATCGGGCCGTGGCTGGTGACGCGCGACGAGGTGCCCAACCCGCAGCGCCTGGGCCTGTGGCTGGACGTGAACGGCCAGCGCATGCAGAGCGGCCACACGCGCACCATGATCTTCAGCGTGGCGCGACTGGTCAGCTACGTCAGCCGCTTCATCACGCTGGCGCCGGGCGATGTGCTGACCACCGGCACGCCGCCCGGCGTGGGCATGGGCCGGCGCGACGCGGCCGGCCAGCCGGCGCCGGTGTTCCTGAAAGCGGGCGACGTGATGACGCTGGGCATCGACGGCCTGGGCCAGCAGCGCCAGCGGGTGGTGGCGTTTCGCGCCGATGCGCCCGCCACTGGCCGATGACGATGGCCGTCGCCCGGCCGCGGTGGCCGGGCCGTGCGCAGGGGTGTTGGCGCCAGCCCACGTCGCGGCCCGGCCTTCAGTGCTGAGCAGGTTCAGCGACCGGTTGCTGCTCGGCGATTCTGGACCCAGGGAAAACCCCTAGGTGCGTTCCGGTGCCGGAACTGGCAGGGGAGCAGGGCAGCGTCTAGAATAGAACGACCGTTCGTTTTATTTGGCGCATGTCCCGTACCGCTTCCGTCACCCCCGCGTCGGCCGAGAGCCGCTCGCGCACCCTGCCCAAGGGCCAGCAGACCAAGGCGGCCATCGTCGATGCCGCCCTGCGCATGGCCGCCCAGGTGGGGCTCGAGGGGCTGTCCATCGGCTCGCTGGCCGAGGCCATGGGCATGAGCAAGTCGGGCGTGTTCGCGCATTTCGGTTCGCGCGACGAATTGCAGATCTCGGTGGTGCGCGAATACTACGCGCGTTTCGAGGCCCAGGTGTTCCAGCCCGCCATGATGCAGCCGCGTGGCCTGCCGCGCGTGCGCGCGCTGTTCGAGCACTGGATGCGCTTCACCAGCGCCGAGCTGGACTCGGGCTGCATCTTCATCAGCGGCGCGGTCGAGTTCGACGACCGCCCAGGTCCGGTGCGCGACGCGCTGGCCGAGGCGGTGAGCGTCTGGATCGACGCCATGACCCGCGCCGTGGCCCAGGCCGGCGAGCAAGGCCATCTGCTGGCCTCGGCCGATCCGCGGCAGATCAGCTTCGAGATCCACGCCCTCATCCTGGCCCTGCACTACGAGGCCCGCTTCATGCGCCGACCCGGCTCCATGGAACGCGCCGTGCAGGGCTTTCACAACATCCTCGCGCGCTACGGCGTCTGAGGGTTTTTCCATCAACCCACCAGCCCTTTTCAGGAGATCGTCGACATGCCCAGCTACACCCCGCCCCTGCGCGACATGCAATTCGTCCTGCACGAAGTGTTTCAGGTCGCCGATGAATACAAGGCGATGCCCACGCACGCCGACACCGACGCCGACACCATCAACGCCGTGCTCGAAGAGGCCGGCAAGTTCGCCGCCGGGGTGACCTTCCCGCTCAACGTCAGCGGCGACGCCGAGGGCTGCCGGCTCGACGCCGCCACGCACGCCGTGACCACGCCCCAGGGCTTCAAGGAGGCCTACGCGGCCTATGTCGAAGGCGGCTGGCCGGCGCTGTCGTGCGACCCGCGGTACGGCGGCCAGGGCCTGCCGCACGTGGTCAACCAGTGCCTGTACGAGATGCTCAACAGCGCCAACCAGGCCTGGACCATGTACCCCGGCCTGTCGCACGGTGCCTACGAGGCGCTGCATGCCCATGGCACGGACCAGCAGAAGGCCACCTACCTGCCCAAGCTGGTCAGCGGCGAATGGACCGGCACCATGTGCCTGACCGAGGCGCACTGCGGCACCGACCTGGGCCTGCTGCGCACCAAGGCCGAGCCGCAGGCCGACGGCAGCTACAAGCTGACCGGCAACAAGATCTTCATCAGCGCCGGCGAACACGACGTGACGCCCAACATCATCCACCTGGTGCTGGCCCGCCTGCCGGACGCGCCCAAGGGCAGCAAGGGCATCAGCCTGTTCGTGGTGCCCAAGTTCAAGGTGGGCGCCGACGGCAGCCTGGGCGAGCGCAACCCCATCTACTGCACCGCGCTGGAGCACAAGATGGGCATCCACGCCAACGCCACCTGCCAGCTGACGCTGGATGGCGCCGTCGGCACCCTGGTGGGCGAGCCCAACAAGGGTCTGGCGGCCATGTTCGTGATGATGAACGCCGCCCGCCTGGGCGTGGGCAACCAGTCGCTGGGCCTGACCGAGGTGGCGTTCCAGAACGCACTGGCCTACGCCAAGGACCGCATCCAGATGCGCAGCCTGTCGGGCACCAAGGCCAGGGACAAGGAAGCCGACCCCATCATCGTGCACCCCGACGTGCGCAAGATGCTGCTCACCGCCAAGGCCTACGCCGAGGGCGGCCGCGCCTTGCAGGTTTATTGCACCCTGCTGCTCGACAAGGCGCAGCACCACCCCGACGAGAAGGTGCGCAAGGAGTGCGACGAGCTGGTGGCGCTGCTGACGCCCATCGTCAAGGCCTTCATCACCGACAACGGGCACATCAGCACCAATGCCTGCATGCAGGTGTATGGCGGCCATGGCTTCATCAAGGAATGGGGCATGGAGCAGTTCGTGCGCGACAACCGCATCAACATGATCTACGAGGGCACCAACACCGTGCAGTCGCTCGACCTGCTGGGCCGCAAGGTGCTGGGCAACCAGGGCGCCACGCTGAAGAAGTTCGGCAAGCTGGTCGGCCAGCTGGTGGCCGAGGAGGGCGTGAACGAGAAGATGGCCGAGTTCATCAACCCCATCGCCATGCTGGGCGAGCAGATGACCAAGTTCACCACCGAGATCGGCTTCAAGGGCATGCAGAACCCCGACGAGGTGGGCGCCGCCGCCGTGGACTACCTGCGCGTGGCCGGCCACCTGGTGTTCGGCTACATGTTTGCCCGCATGGCGCAGGTGGCCTTGCGCCAGATCGCCGCCGGCAGCACCGATCCGTTCTATACCGCCAAGCTGCAGACGGCGCGCTTCTACTTTGCCAAGCTGTTCCCTGAAGTCCAGACGCTGATGCGCACCGCCCGCGCCGGCAGCAAGGTGCTGATGGACACCGAGGCCGCGCTGGCCTGACGGCCACGCCCTGCCGCGCGGCAGGGCGCCATGTCGGAAAGCTTTTTAACCAGGAGGCCTTATGAGACAAGCGCCAGCAGCTATTGTTTTTGCAGTTTTGGCCGCTCCCGCGCTGGCCCAGATGACGCCCGAGGGTCTGTGGCGCAGCATCGACGACAAGACCGGCGAGCCCAAATCCGAAATCCGCATCAGGAGCAACGGCGGCGCCTTGGAAGGCCGCATCGAGAAGCTGCTGCGCAAGGGCGCCGACCCCAACGCCAAATGCGTCGAATGCAAGGATGAGCTGAAGGACCAGCCGATGGTCGGCCTGCAGATCATCAAGGGCGCGAAAAAGGCCGACGGCAAGGACGTGTGGGAGGACGGCAAGATCCTCGACCCCGAGAACGGCAAGTTCTACACCCTGCGCCTGACCCCGGCCGACGGCGGCAAGAAGCTCGACGTGCGCGGCTCCATCGGCCCGTTTGGCCGCACCCAGACCTGGCAGCGCGTCGAATAAACCCCAAGATTGAAGAAACCATGTCCCGATTCAACGTCAAGAAAGTCGCCGTGCTCGGCGCCGGCGTGATGGGCGCGCAGATCGCGGCCCACCTCGTCAACGTCAAGGTGCCGGTGGTGCTGTTCGACCTGCCCGCTTCGGCCGGCCCGAAAAGCGCCATCGCCGAGAAGGCCATCGCCAACCTGAAGAAGCTCAAGCCCTCGCCCATCGGCGTGGCCGACGACGCCGACCTGATCCAGCCCGCCAACTACGAGGAGCACATGAAGCTCCTGAAGGACTGCGACCTGGTGATCGAGGCGATCGCCGAGCGCATGGACTGGAAGCTGGACCTGTACGCCAAGATCGCCCCCTTCGTGGCCAAGCACGCGCTGGTGGCGTCCAACACCTCGGGCCTGAGCATCACCAAGCTGAGCGAGGCCCTGCCCGAGGCCATCAAGCCGCGCTTTTGCGGCATCCACTTCTTCAACCCGCCGCGCTACATGCCGCTGGTGGAGCTGATCGCCACGCCTACCACCGAGGCGCGCGTGATCGACCAGCTCGAAGCCTTCGTCACCAGCGGCCTGGGCAAGGGCGTGGTGCGTGCCAAGGACACGCCCAACTTCATCGCCAACCGCATCGGCATCGCCGGCATGCTGTCCACGATGAAGGAGGTGGAGAACTTCGGCCTGAGCTACGACGTGGTCGATGACCTGACGGGCAAGAAGCTGGGCCGCGCCAGCTCCGGCACCTTCCGCACCGCCGACGTGGTGGGCCTGGACACCATGGCCCATGTCATCAAGACGCTGCAGGACAACCTCTCGCTGGACAGCGACCCGTTCTACGCCAGCTTCGGCACGCCGCCCGTGCTGGCCAAGCTCATAGCACTGGGCAACCTGGGCCAGAAGACCAAGGCCGGCTTCTTCAAGAAGGCGGGCCGCGACATCCTGCGCTTCGAGCTGGAAAGCGAGGACTACGTACCCGCCGGCCAGAAGGCCGACGAGGTGTACGCGCGCATGCTCAAAAAGCCCGCGGCCGAGCGCCTCAAGCTGCTGCGCAATGCCGAGGGCGCGCCCGGGCAGTTCCTCTGGGCCATTCTGCGCAACAGCTTCCACTACGCCGCCATCCACCTGGAGAGCATTGCCGAAACCGCGCGCGACGTGGATCAGGCCATGCGCTGGGGCTTCGGCATGAAGCAGGGCCCGTTCGAGCTGTGGCAGGAGGCCGGCTGGCTGGAAGTGGCCAAGATGGTGCAGGAGGACATTGACGCCGGCAAGGCCTTGTGCAGCGCGCCGCTGCCCAAGTGGGTGTTCGAAGGCCCGGTGGCCGAGGCCGGCGGCGTGCATACGGCCCAAGGCTCGTGGAGCCCGTCGCAGAAGACGTTTGTGGCGCGCCGCGTGCTCCCCGTCTATGAGCGCCAGCTGTTCCCCGAGAAGCTGCTGGGCGAGGCCAGCCTGCCCGACTGGCAGACCGCCGGCACCACCATCGCCGAATCCAAGGCGCTGCGCACCTGGACGCTCGATGGCCAGGTCTTGATCGCCAGCATCAAGAACAAGATGCACGCCATCAGCCCCGAGGTCATGGAAGGCCTGATGGAGGCCGTCGAGCTGGCCGAGCAGGAATACCAGGGCATGGTGATCTGGTCGGGTGACGCGCCGTTCTCCGTCGGCGCCGACCTGGAGGCCACCATGCCGGCCTTCGTCGTGGGCGGCGCCGACGCCATTGAAAGCATTGAGCAAGAGCTGCAAAACCTGATGCTGCGCATCCGCTACGCCCAGGTGCCGGTGATTGCCGCCATCCACGGCATGGCCCTGGGCGGTGGTTGCGAGCTGGCCGTGCACTGCGCACGCCGCGTGGCGCACATGGAAAGCTACATCGGCCTGGTCGAAGTGGGCGTGGGCCTGGTGCCCGGCGCGGGCGGCCTGACCTACATCGCCCGCCGCGCCGCCGAGGCCGCCACGCGCAGCACCGGCAAGGACCTGCTGCCCTTCCTGACCGAAGGCTTCACGGCGGCGGCCATGGCCAAGGTGGGCACCAGCGCCATCGAGTCGCGCCAGCTCGGCTACCTGCTGGACAGCGACCTGATCGTGCCGCACAAGGACGAACTGCTGTACGTCGCCATCAACGAAGCCAGGGCCATGGCCGCCGGCGGCTGGCGCGCGCCGCTGCCGCGCCCCTTCCCGGTGGCCGGGCGCAGCGGCAAGGCGACCATCATGGGTTCGCTGGTCAACATGCAGGGCGGCGGCTTCATCAGCGAGTTCGACCAGCACATCGCCACCCTGATCGCCAACGTGGTCTGCGGCGGCGACGTGGACGCCGGCACGCTGGTGGACGAAGCCTATCTGCTCAAGCTCGAACGCCAGGCGTTCTGCCACCTCATCGCCCATCCCAAGACGCACGAGCGCATCCTGGGCATGCTGAACACCGGCAAGCCGGTGCGCAACTGACGCGGCCCGGAGAACCCTCACCATGAAACAGATTCAAGACGCCTACATCGTCGCCGCCACGCGCACGCCCATCGGGCGCTCGCACAAGGGCTTTTTCCGCAACACCCGCCCCGATGACCTGCTGGCGACCACCCTCAAGGCGGTCATGGCGCAGGCGCCCGGGCTCGATCCCCAGGCGGTGGAAGACGTGATCTGCGGTTGCGCCATCCCCGAGGCGCAGCAGGGCCTGAACGTGGCGCGCATCGGCGCCGTGCTGGCGGGCCTGCCCAACAGCGTGGGCGGCATCACCGTCAACCGCTTCTGCGCCTCGGGCCTGTCGGCCGTGGCCATGGCGGCCGACCGCATCCGCGTGGGCGAGGCCGAGGTCATGATCGCCGCCGGCGTGGAGAGCATGAGCATGGTGCCCATGATGGGCAACAGCCCCAGCCTGTCGCCCAGCATCTTCGCGCCCGACAGCGATGTCGGCATTGCCTACGGCATGGGCCTGACGGCCGAGCGCGTGGCGCAGCAGTGGAAGGTCTCGCGCGAGGCGCAGGACGCCTTCGCCGTCGAATCGCACCGGCGCGCGCTGGCAGCGCAGCAGGCGGGCGAATTTGCCGCCGAGATCACCCCCATCGAGGTGACCGACCGCGGCCTGGACCTGGCCACCGGCCAGACCACTGCCCGCAGCCGCACCGTCAGCCTGGACGAAGGCGCGCGCGCCGACACCACGCTGGAGGGCCTGGCCAAGCTGCGCACCGTGTTTGCCGCGCGAGGCTCGGTGACGGCCGGCAACAGCAGCCAGACCAGCGACGGCGCGGGCGCGCTGATCCTGGCCAGCGAGGCTGCGGTCAAGCGCTTCGGCCTCACGCCGCTGGCGCGCTTCGTCAGCTACGCCAGCCGCGGCGTGCCGCCCTCCATCATGGGCATCGGCCCCATCGAGGCCATTCCAGCGGCGCTGCGCCACGCCGGCCTGAAGCAGCAGGACATCGACTGGTTCGAGCTCAACGAGGCCTTTGCCGCGCAGTCGCTCGCCGTGGTCAACACCCTGGGGCTCGATGCGTCCCGCGTCAACCCCATGGGTGGCGCCATCGCCCTGGGCCACCCGCTGGGCGCCACCGGCGCCATCCGCTCGGCCACCGTGGTGCACGCGTTGCGCCGCAAGCAGCTCAAGTACGGCATGGTCACCATGTGCGTGGGCATGGGTCAGGGCGCGGCGGGCATCTTCGAGCGGGTGTGACCCTCGATTCCAGCGTCGGTTTCAAATCATTCATGCCTGTAGCGACCGCCCAACAAGCGCCAGCAGCTATGCATTTTGAAGCGAACGACGCTGCCCTGACGCCCTTGCGCCTGCATACCCCGCGCGGCGGACAGGTGGCGGCCCAGCTGTTCGAGCCGCCTGCGGGCATGCCGGTGGGCGGGCAGGTCGTCATCGGTCCGGCGATGGGCGTGCCGCAGCGCTTCTATGCCGGTTTCGCCGCCTGGCTGGCCGGGCAGGGCCTGCGCGTGCTCAGCTTCGACTACCGCGGCCAGGGCGCCTCGCTGGCGCTGCTGCCGCACGGGCGGCTGCGCCAGGTCGACGCCACGCTGCACGACTGGCGCGCCGACTATGAAGCCGCCACGCGGCACCTGCACGCACAAGCGCCCGACTTGCCGCTGCTGCTGGTCGGCCACAGCCTGGGCGCCCAGCTGCCGGGCCTGTTCGAGCGCACCGACCACATCGCCGGCCTGCTGGCGGTGGCCGCCGGCAGCGGCTACTGGCGCCAGAACGCGCCGGGCCTGCGCAAGCGCGCGCTCTTCATGTGGCACGGCATGGTGCCGGTGCTGACGCCGCTGTTCGGCTACTTTCCGGGCCGGCGCCTGGGCGCGGTGGGCGACCTGCCGGCCGGCGTGATCCGCCAGTGGCGGCGCTGGTGCCTGCACCCGCAGTACAGCGCTGCCGAAGGGCCGGCCGCGCGCCAGCGCTACGCGGCGGTGCGCTTTCCGATCCGCGCGCTGTCGATCACCGACGACGAGATGATGACCTTGCCCGGCACCCAGAGCCTGCTGGCGCTGTACGTCGGCGCGCCGCGCGACATCGAGCGCGTGGCGCCGGCCGACCACGGCCTGCCGCGCATCGGCCACCTGGGCTGGTTCCAGCCGCGCTTCGAGGCCACGCTGTGGCCGCACACGCTGCGGGCGCTGCGCGAGCTGGCCACCACCGGCCGGGGCGGCGAATCGCCCGCCTCCGGCGCTGGCGCCTGAGCGACAGCGTCACCGCCGCTGCGTGCTAATGTCGCGCGTTCTCCGCAACCAGCCCCCGCCCCGACCATGACGCGCCCCGCCCTGATGACCCGGCACCCGTTTGACGAAGCCATGGCGCTGGCCCCGCTGGCCGCCAGCACCGAGGAGCGCGGGCCCGAGGCGCCTGGCCACTTCCAGGGCGCGCCGCACCCGGCCTACGCCAACATGGTGGGGCCGTTCGGCGGCATCACGGCGGCGCAGGCGCTGGCGGCGGTGCTGCGGCATCCGGCGCGGCTGGGCGAGCCGGTGGCGCTGACCGTCAACTACGCTGCCGCGCTGATCGACGCGCCGTTTCGCATCGAGGCGCGCCCGGTGCGCACCAACCGCTCGACCCAGCACTGGACGGTGACGCTGATGCAGACCGACGCCCAGGGCGTCGATGGCGTGATGCTCACCGCCACCTGCGTCACCGCCGTGCGGCGCCCGACCTGGAGCGCGGTGGACGCGCCGAGACCGGACGCGCCGGCGCCCGGGCAGGTGGCGCGACCGCCCATCCCCAAGCGCGTGCGCTGGATCGAACGCTACGACATGCGCCCGCTGGCCGGCCCCATGCCCATGCAGTGGGACGGCAACGAGGCCGACAGCCTGACGCGCCTGTGGGTGCGCGACGAGCCGCCGCGCCCGCTCGACTTCCCGAGCCTGACGGCGCTGGCCGACGTGTTCTTCCCCCGCGTGTGGCGCCGCCGCGCCCGCATGACGCCGGCCGGCACGGTGTCGATGTCGGTGTACTTCCACGCCGGCGCCGACGAGCTGGCCGCCACCGGCGAAGGCTATCTGCTGGGCCAGGCGCGCGCGCAGTCCTTCTTCAACGGCTTCTTCGACCAGAGCGCCGAGCTGTGGAACGAGGCCGGCCACCTGCTGGCCACCACGCACCAGGTGGTGTACTTCAAGGAATGAGCATGGCGCAACCGGTGGTCCTGGTGGTGGGCGCGGGCGACGCGACCGGCGGCGCCATCGCGCGGCGCTTTGCCGCCGGTGGCTACGTGGCCTGCGTGACCCGGCGCGACGCCGACAAGCTGGCCGCCCTGCGGCAAGCCATCGAGGACGCCGGCGGCCGCTGCCACGCCTTCGGCTCCGACGCGCGCAAGGAAGACGAGGTGGTGGCGCTGGTCGACACCATCGAGCGCGACATCGGCCCGATCGAGGTGCTGGTGTTCAACATCGGCGCCAACGTCCCTTGCAGCGTGCTGGAGGAAAGCGCCCGCAAGTACTTCAAGGTTTGGGAGATGGCCTGCTTCGGCGGCTTCCTGAACGGGCGCGAAGTGGCGCGGCGCATGGTGACGCGCGGGCGCGGCACCATCATCTTCACCGGCGCCACGGCCTCGCTGCGCGGTGGCGCCGGCTTTGCCGCCTTCGCCGGCGCCAAGCACGCGCTGCGGGCGCTGGCCCAGAGCATGGCGCGCGAACTGGGGCCGCGGGGCATCCACGTGGCGCACTGCGTCATCGACGGCGCCATCGACACCGCCTTCATCCGCGAGCACTTCCCCGAGCGCTACGCGCTCAGGCAGCAGGACGGCATCCTGAAACCCGACAGCATCGCCGAGGCCTACTGGATGCTGCACCGGCAGCCGCGCGACGCCTGGACGCACGAGCTCGATCTGCGCCCCTACATGGAGAAATTCTGATGAAGTCCTTCGAATTCTGGTTCGATTTCGGCAGTCCGGCGGCCTACCTGGCGTGGACGCAGATTCCCGCCATCGAGGCCGCCACCGGCGCGCAGGCGCTCTGGCGGCCGATGCTGCTGGGCGGTGTGTTCCAGGCCACCGGCAATCAGTCGCCCGCCGCCGTGCCGGCCAAGGGGCGCTACACCTTCACCGATTTCGACCGCTTTGCCCGCCGCTATGGCGTGCCGCTGCGGCGCAACCCGCATTTCCCCATCAACACCCTGCTGCCGATGCGCGGCGCCATCGGCCTGCAACGCACGCAGCCCGAGCGCTTTGCCGACTACTGCCGGGCCATGTTCCAGGCCATCTGGGTGGACGCGCGCAACCTGAACGAGCCGGCCGAAGTGGGCGCGGTGCTGGCGGCGGCGGGTTTCGATCCCCAGGCGCTGCTGGCGCTGGCCAACGACCCGCGGACCAAGCAGGCCCTGAAGGAAGCCACCGAGGAAGCGGTGCGCCGCGGCGTGTTCGGCGCGCCGACCTTCTTTGTCGGCGAGCAGATGTTCTGGGGCCAGGACCGCATCGATTTTCTCAAGGAAGCACTGCAATGAACGAGATCCTGTCGCAATCCGAAGGCGGCGTGCTGACGCTCACCTTCAACCGCGTCGAGCGCAAGAATTCCATCAACGTCGCCATGTACGACGCGCTGGCCACGGCGCTAGAGCGCGCGGTGGACGACGCCGCCACCCGCGTGCTGCTGATTCAGGGCCACGAGACGGTGTTTTCGGCCGGCAACGATATCGAGGACTTCCTGCGCAACCCGCCGGCCGGCAAGCATTCGCCGGTGTTCCGCTTCCTGCGCGGCATCGCCAGTTTCCCCAAGCCGCTGCTGGCGGCCGTGTGCGGCCCGGCGGTGGGCGTGGGCACCACCCTGCTGTTTCACTGCGACCTGGTCTACGCCGGCGACAACGCGGCGTTCTCCATGCCCTTCGTCAACCTGGGCCTGTGTCCCGAAGCGGCCTCCAGCCTGCTGGTGCCGCGGATGTTCGGCCATCACCGCGCGGCCGAGGCCCTGCTGATGGGCGAGCCCTTCATGGCCGAGGCGGCGCTGGAGGTCGGCCTGGTCAACCGCGTGCTGCCGCCCACCGAGTGCAACACCTTTGCCCAGCAGCAGGCGCGCAAGCTGGCGGCCAAGCCGCTGGCCAGCCTGGTCACCACCAAGCAGCTGATGAAGGGCGCGCAGCAGGAGGCGGTGCTGCGCCGCATGGACGAGGAGGGCGCGCACTTCGGCCGCATGCTGGGCGAGCCCGCGGCGCGCGAAGCCATGACGGCGTTCATGGAAAAGCGCAAGCCGGATTTCAGCCGGCTGTGAGCCCCGCATGAACCGCCCCCCCGTGGACCAGGCGCCCATCGTGTTCGAGCCCGAGTTCGCCGACGGCCTGCGCCAGCTGTTCGAGCAGCAGGTGGTGTTCAACCGCGTGATCGGCCTCAAGCTGTTGAACATTGCCCCCGAAGGCGTGCAGGGCCGCATCGAGATGCGCGAGGAGCTGATCGGCCACTTTGGCCACCGCCGCATCCATGGCGGCGTGATCAGTGCCGGTCTGGACGCCATGGGCGGCATCGCGGTGATGGCCGCCATCGGGGCGCGCCACATGGACGAGCCGCCGCGCGAGCGCCTGCAGCGCTTTGGCAAGCTGGGCACCATCGACTTGCGCATCGACTACCTGCGGCCCGGCATTGGCACGCATTTCCTGCTGTCTGGCGAGGTCATGCGCCTGGGCTCGCGCGTGGCCAGCACGCGCATGGCCTTTCATGGCGCCGACGGCAAGCTGCTGGCCACCGGCTCGGCGGCCTACATCGTGTCCTGAAACTATAAAAAATATAGCTGCTGGCGCCCGTCTGACGGGCGGCAGCGGCCGATTTTGTTCAGATGTCCGGCCGCGGCACCAGGCGCGGCCGGCCAGCGTCATCGATCGCCACGTAGGTCAGCGTGGCCTCGGTCACCTTGATGTAGCGGCCCTGGGTGGCGAAGCGCTCGGCATACACGCCCACGTTGACGGTGAGCGAGCTGCGGCCGATGCGTTCCATCTTGGCGTAGAAGGACAGGATGTCGCCCACCCGCACCGGTTGCTTGAAGATGAACTGGTTCACCGCCACGGTCGCCATGCGGCCCTGCGCATGGCGCGCGGGCAGCACGGCGCCGGCCAGGTCGACCTGGGCCATCACCCAGCCGCCGAAGATGTCGCCATTGGCGTTGGCGTCGGCCGGCATGGGGATGACCTTCATCACCAGCTCGTGATCGGCCGGTGGTGTCTCGGCCGGGGCCTCGACCGGGTTCTCGTTGGGGCGGCGCAGATGGCCGGTGACCGTGCTGGACAAATGGGACATGGGCAGAATCGACGGCGTTGGCTTGTTGATGTCAGGATTTTGAACCATGCGCGGCGGCGGTGAGCGTTCCCTAGCCCTTTCTTCCAGCGCGGCGCCGGGCGGCCAGCGCTCGGACTGGCGCACGCTGCGCCGGCTGCTGCCCTACCTGTGGCAGTACAAGGGCCGGGTGCTGGCGGCCATCGCCTTCATGGTGGGCGCCAAGCTGGCCAATGTGGGCGTGCCACTGCTGCTCAAGCAACTGGTCGATGCCATGACGCTGCCGGCCGGCGGCACAGCGGCGCTGCTGGTCGTGCCCGTGGGCCTGCTGCTGGCCTATGGCGCGCTGCGCCTGATGAATTCGGTGTTCAACGAGCTGCGCGAGCTGGTGTTCGCCAAGGCCACGCACGGCGCGGCGCGCGCCATAGCGCTCAAGACCTTCGAGCATCTGCACGGCCTGTCGCTGCGCTTTCACCTGGAACGCCAGACCGGCGGCATGACGCGCGACATCGAGCGCGGCGTGCGCGGCATCGAGTCGCTGGTGTCGTTCGCCCTCTTCAATCTGGCGGCCACGCTGGTCGAGGTGCTACTGGTGCTGTACATCCTGGCCAGCCGCTTCGACGCCTGGTTTGCCGTCATCACGCTCACGGCGCTGGCGCTCTACATCGCGTTCACCGTGGGGCTGACGCAGTGGCGCATACAGTTTCGGCGCCAGGCGAACCAGTTCGATTCGGCCGCGCACAGCAAGGCCATTGATTCGCTGCTGAACTACGAGACCGTCAAGTATTTCAACAACGAAGCCTTCGAGGCGCGCCGCTACGACGAGAGCCTGGAGCAGCTGCGCCGCGCCCAGCTCAAGAGCCGCGGCACGCTGGGCATGCTCAACGCGGGTCAGCAGCTGATCATCGCCGTCGGCCTGGTGGCCATGCTCTGGCGCGCCACCGAGGGCGTGGCCGCCGGGCGCATGACGCTGGGCGACCTGGTCATGGTCAACGCCTTCATGATCCAGATCTACATCCCGCTCAACTTCCTGGGCGTGATCTACCGCGAGATCAAGCAGAACCTGACCGACCTGGACAAGATGTTCGTCCTGATGGACAAGCAGCAGGAGGTGGCCGATGCGCCAGGCGCCCAGCCCCTGCACACCAATGGCCCGGTGGACGTGCGCTTTGACGATGTGCACTTCGCCTACGAGCCGGCGCGGCCGATCCTGCGCGGCGTCAGCTTCGAGATCCCGGCCGGGCGGACGGTGGCGGTGGTCGGTCCCTCGGGCGCCGGCAAGTCCACGCTGGCGCGGCTGCTGTACCGCTTCTACGACGTCGGCGGGGCGCCGTCATCCGCGGCCGGTGGCGGCCGCATCCTGATCGCCGGCCAGGACATCCGCCGCGTCACCCAGGCCAGCGTGCGCCGCGCCATCGGCATCGTGCCGCAGGACACGGTGCTGTTCAACGACACCGTGGCCTACAACATCCGCTATGGCCGCACCGACGCCAGCGACACCGAGGTGGAGCAGGCCGCGCGCGCTGCCCACATCCACGACTTCATCGTGGGCACGCCGGCCGGCTACGCCACCATGGTGGGCGAGCGCGGCCTGAAGCTGTCCGGCGGCGAAAAGCAGCGCGTGGCCATCGCCCGCACGCTGCTGAAAGACCCGCCGATCCTGATCTTCGACGAGGCCACCAGCGCCCTCGACTCGGCCAACGAGCGCGCCATCCAGGCCGAGCTGAAAAGCGCCGCGCGCGGCAAGACCACGCTGGTGATCGCGCACCGCCTTTCCACCGTGGTGGATGCGCACGAGATCCTGGTGATGGACGGCGGCCAGATCGTCGAGCGCGGCACGCACCTGCAACTGCTGGCCGCGCGTGGCCGCTACGCCCACATGTGGGCGTTGCAGCAGAGCGCCGAGCCCCCGGCGGCGCCGGCGTCGCTCGACGCCGTGCCCGCCTGACCGGCCATCCGCCACGGGCCACGTGAATGAGGGTTAGTCCGTAGCCCCGCATCCGTAGAATGCGTTGAGAGGATCTCGCCCCGATGGTGGGAACCCCTTGTTTACTCGCTGAAAGGACCTGGAATGAAAAAGCAGCTCTTGACCCTGACGGTGCTGGCCCTGGCGGCCGGCACGGTGTTTGCGCAGGCCACCGACACGCTGGCCAAGATCAAGGACCGCGGAACCGTCAACCTGGGCGTGCGCGATTCCTCCGGCCTGGCCTTCACGGTGGGCGGCGGCAAGTACGTCGGTTTTCACACCGAGATGGCCGAGCGCATCATCGACGACCTCGGCAAGAGCCTGGGCAAGCCGCTCAAGGTCAACTACCAGGTGATCACCTCGCAGAACCGCATCCCGCTGATCCAGAACGGCACCATTGATTTTGAATGCGGCTCGACCACCAACAACCTGGCACGCCAGAAGGACGTGGACTTTGCGTTCACCACCTATGTGGAGGAAGTGCGCATGGCCGTCAAGGCCAACTCCGGCATCAAGGGCATTACCGACCTGAAGGGCAAGACGGTGGCCACCACCACCGGTACCACCAGCGTGCAGACGCTGCGCAAGAACAAGCGCGCCGAAGGTCTGGACTTCAAAGAGGTGACGGGCAAGGACCACGCCGACAGCTTCCTGCTGCTGGAAGCCGGCCGCGCCGACGCCTTCGTGATGGACGGCTCCATCCTGGCGGCCAACATCGCGCGCGCCAAGAACCCCAAGGACTTCGCCATCGTCGGCGAGACGCTGAGCGTGGAGCCGATCGCCTGCATGCTGCCCAAGGGTGATGCCAAGCTGAAGAAGGCGATCGACGACTCCATCGTGCGCCAGATCAAGGACGGCTCCCTGGCCAAGCTGTATGACAAGTGGTTCATGCAGCCGATCCCGCCCAACAACGTAACGCTGAACATGCCGGTGTCGGACAGCACGAAGGCCGCCTGGGCCAACCCCAATGACAAGCCGATGGAGGACTACGCGGCCAAGTAAGCCCAAGCGGTCCGCTTGAGGCTCCACCCGAAACGCCCACTTGTCCGCAGGTGGGCGTTTGTGGTTATATGAGGTCCTGAGCGCCCGCGCTCAGGCCAAGGAGGGATGCAATGGCTATGGATTGGTCGGTGTTCTGCAAGGACACCCTGACCGGCGAGGTGATGCCGGGCTGTTTCGGCAGCGGGCAGGACATCACCTACCTCAACTGGTTGTTTTCGGCCTGGGGCTGGACGGTGGCGGTGTCGCTGACGGCCCTGGTCGTGGCGCTGGTGGCGGGCTCCGTGGTGGGCGTGATCCGCACGCTGCCCGACCGACCGGGGCTGGTGCGTCTGGGCAACGCCTGGGTCGAGCTGTTTCGCAACATCCCGCTGCTGGTGCAGATCTTCCTGTGGTACTTCGTGGTGCCGGCGCTGATACCGCCCATGAAGGATTTTCCGCCCTTCATCCTGGTGGTGCTGGCGCTCGGACTGTTCACCTCGGCGCGCATCGCCGAGCAGGTGCGTGCCGGCATCCAGGCGCTGCCCAAGGGCCAGCGCTACGCCGGCATGGCGCTGGGCCTGACCACGCCGCAGTACTACCGCTACGTGCTGCTGCCCATGGCCTACCGCATCATCATTCCGCCGCTCACCAGCGAGTCGATGAACATCTTCAAGAACTCGGCGGTGGCGTTCGCGGTGTCGATCCCCGAGCTGACCCAGTACGCCCTGCAGGTGGGCGAAGAGACGGCGCGGCCGATCGAGGTCTACATCGCGGTGACCATCCTCTACGCGGTGTCGGCGCTGATCATCAACCGCATCTTCGCGTGGATCGAAAAGCGCGCCCGCGTGCCCGGCTTCGTGGCCGCCGGCACCGGGGCGGGGGGGCACTGACATGCTGAACCTCGACTTTTCGATCTTCACCTGGTCGCTGGTCCAGAACTTCATCGTCAAGGGCTTCATCTTCAGCCTGACGCTGACGGCGATCGCCACACTGGGCGGCGTGTTCTTCGGCACCCTGCTGGCGCTGATGCGGCTGTCGGGCCAGAAGTGGCTGGACCTGCCGGCGGCGTTCTACGTCAACGCGATGCGCTCGGTGCCGCTGGTGATGGTGATCCTGTGGTTCTTCCTGCTGGTGCCACTGATCATCGGCCAGCCCATCGGGGCCGAATACTCGGCCGTCATCACCTTCATCGCCTTCGAGGCCGCCTACTTCAGCGAGATCATGCGCGCCGGCATCCAGTCGATCCCGCGCGGCCAGGTGTTTGCCGGCCAGGCGCTGGGCATGACCTATGGTCAGAACATGAAGCTGGTGATCCTGCCGCAGGCCTTCCGCAACATGCTGCCGGTGTTGCTGACGCAGACCATCATCCTGTTCCAGGACACCTCGCTGGTGTATGCCATCGGCGCCTACGACCTGCTCAAGGGTTTCGAGACCGCGGGCAAGAATTTCGGCCGCCCGATCGAGATGTACCTGCTGGCGGCCGTCGTTTATTTCATCATCAGTTTCTCGCTCTCGTCGGTGGTCAAGCGCATCCACCGCAAGATCGCCATCATTCGCTGAAGGAGCCGTATCCATGTCCGAACCCATGATCCAGGTGAAGAACGTCTCCAAGTGGTACGGCCCGGTGCAGGTGCTGCACGACTGCTCGGTCAACATCAACAAGGGCGACGTGGTGGTGGTGTGCGGGCCCTCGGGCTCGGGCAAGTCCACTCTCATCAAGACCATCAATGCGCTGGAGCCGGTGCAAAAGGGCGAGATCGTCGTCCACGGCATCAAGGTGACCGACCCGGCCACCGACCTGCCCAAGCTGCGAAGCCAGGTCGGCATGGTGTTCCAGCACTTCGAGCTGTTCCCTCACCTGTCGGTGACCGAGAACCTGACGCTGGCGCAAGTCAAGGTGCTGGGTCGCAGCCCCGACGAGGCCAAGGCGCGCGGCCTGAAGATGCTGGATCGCGTGGGCCTGATGGCGCACAAGGACAAGTTCCCCGGCCAGCTGTCGGGCGGACAGCAGCAGCGCGTGGCCATCGCGCGCGCGCTGTCGATGGACCCCACCGTGATGCTGTTCGACGAACCCACGTCGGCGCTCGACCCCGAGATGGTGGGCGAGGTGCTGGACGTCATGGTCACGCTGGCCAAGGAAGGCATGACCATGATGGTGGTCACGCACGAGATGGGCTTTGCGCGCAAGGTGGCCAACCGCGTGATCTTCATCGACGTCGGTGGCCACATCCTGGAGGACTGCTCCAAGGAGGAGTTCTTCGGCCACCCCGAGAACCGCCAGCCGCGTACCAAGGACTTCCTGAGCAAGATCCTGCAGCACTGACCATGATGCCCCCAGGGCCCAGGGGCAAATGAAAAAGGCGGGTGAGGATCTCATCCGCCTTTTCAGTTTCATGCGCCCGCGCCAGCGGGCGCGTCATGCGTCACTTCTTGCGCGCGGCGATCGCCTTTTCCGCCGTGTTCACCAGATCGGCGCCGATCTGGCCCTTCCACTTCGCGTAGACGGGACGAGTGGCCTTGACGAAGGCCTCGCGCTCGGCGGGCGTCAGCTGCACGATGTTCACGCCCAGCGCGGCGATGTCCTTGAGCAGCGGCTGGCCCGGTTCGGCCAGGCCCTTGCGGGCGATGGCGATCTCTTCCTTGCCGGCCTCGATGGCGGCCTGGCGCACGGCCTCGCGGTCGGCGGGCGTCCAGCTGTTCCAGATGTCCTTGTTGACCACGAACACCAGCGGGTCGGCCACATAGCCCCACATGGTGACGTTCTTCTGGCCCACGTTGTGCAGCTTGGCCGCGGTGAAGATGCTCATCGGGTTTTCCTGCCCGTCCACGGCGCCGCTGGCAAAGGCGGGCTGGGCGTCGGCCCAGGTCATCTGCGTGGGGTTGGCGCCCAGGGCGGTGAAGGTGTCCAGGAACAGCGGTGAGCCGACCACGCGGATCTTCAGCCCCTTCAGGTCGGCCGGCGCGCGCACCGGGTGCTTGGAGTTGGTCAGCTCGCGGTAGCCGTTCTCGCCCCAAGCCAGGGGCACCACGCCGGCCTTGTCGAGGATCTTGAACATCTCCTTGCCCACCTCGCCCTGCGTCAGGGCGTCGATGGCGGCGTAGTCGGGCATCAGGAAGGGCAGCGAGAACAGGTTGAGCTGCTTGACCTGCGGCGACCAGTTGATGGTGGAGCCGATGGCCATGTCGATCACGCCCTGGCGCAGCGCCGAGAACTCGCGCGTCTGGTCGCCCTGGATCAGCGACACGCCCGGGTAGAGCTTGATGTTGATGCGGCCGCCGGTTTTTTCCTTCACCTTGTTGGCCCAGATCTCGCCGCCCTTGCCCCAGGGGAAGGCGGTGCCGACCACCAGCGACATGCGGTATTCGGACTTGTAGTTCTGCGCCTGGGCGGCGGTGGGCAGGCCCAGGGCGAGGGCGGCCGAGGCGGCAGCGGCCGCGGTCAGCAGGGTACGACGCAGTTTCATGACAGGGTCTCCTTTGCAGTTCACTATGAAAAAAAGAGCTGCTTGCGCAGGCTGGTTAAGGGATTTGTTTGGATTTGACTCAGAATCCGAGCACTTGCGGCAGCCACAGCGCCAGCTGCGGCCAGACGATCACCGCCAGCACCACCACGCCCATGGCCAGCACCAGCGGCAGCACCCAGCGCACGGTCTGCTCCATGCTGACGCCGGCGATGCGGCACGACACCATCAGGTTGACGGCCAGCGGCGGCGTGAACTGGCCCAGCGCCACCATCAGCGTCAGCAGCACGCCGAACCACACCACGTCCCACTGGTAGTGCTGCATGATGGGCCACAGCAGCGGCACGAAGATCAGGAAGATCGAGATGCCGTCCAGGAACATGCCCGCCACCACCAGCAGCAGCACGATCAGCGTCAGCACGCCATATTCACCCAGGCCGGAATGCACGATGGCGTTGGTCACCGGGTCGATCACGCCCAGCGTCGACAGCGAGAAGGCGAAGATGCCGGCCAGCGACACCACGATCAGGATGACGGCCGACAGCTCGCCCGATTCCTTGAGGATCGGAAACAGGTCTCGCACGCCCATGGTGCGGTGGACCGCCATGCCCACGAACAGGCCGTAGAACACCGCCACCACGGCCGCCTCGGTGGGCGTGAACCAGCCCATGCGCATGCCGCCCAGGATCACCACCGGCGCCAGCAGGCCCCAGACGGCCTCGCGCAGGCTTTCCCAGAATGGCGGGCGCGGCATTTCGGCCTCGCGCGCGCCCATGCCGTGGCGGCGCGCCATCCACACCGTCGGCACGATCAGCGCCAGGCCCACCAGGATGCCCGGGATCATGCCGGCGGCGAACAGCGCTGGCACCGACGCCCCGGGCACCAGCACCGAATACACGATGAAGGCCACCGAAGGCGGGATCAGGATGTCGGTGGCCGCCGCTGCCCCCACCACGCTGGCCGAAAAGGCACCGGGATAGCCGGCGCGCGCCATGGCGGCGATCATCACGCTGCCCACCGCCGCGGCGGTGGCCGGGCCCGAGCCCGAGATGCCGCCCATGAACATGGCCACCGCGATGGCGATCAGCGGCAGCATGCCGGGCCCGCGCCCGACGATGGCGGTGGCAAAGTTGACCAGTCGCGCGGCCACGCCCGAGCGGTCGAAGATCGAGCCCACCAGCACGAACATCGGGATCGCCAGCAGCGGGTACTTGCCCAGCCCGGCGTAGAAGTTCTGCGGCACCGCCAGCAGGCCGAACCAGGGCGTCTGGGCGTTGGCCAGGGCAATGGCCGCTGCCCCCGCCAGCCCCAGCGACGCACCAATCGGCACGCCCATCAGCATGGTGACGATGAACAGGGTGAACAGCAGGGTGGCGATCATGAAATGAGGCCCCCACGCTGCCCTGCTGCGCGAGGTGCGCTGCCCCCCGAGGGGGCCGCAGGCCGCCTTGGGAGCGGCCCGGCGGCGGCCTGGACGCCCCCACGCTCCCCCGCTGCGCGAGGTGCGCTGCGCCGCGAGGGGGCCGCAGGCCGCCTTGGGAGCGACCCGGCGGCGGCCTGAGCGCTCCTGCGCTCTCCTGCTGTGCGAAGTGTGTTCATGGCGCGCGCTCCTCGTCACGCACGGCGGGCGAGGTGGGCAACTCGGGGTTGTCCGCCGCCGGCTGGCCGCCGCGCCACCACAGGCCGATGGCGCGCAGCATGATGGCCAGGCTCAGGATCGGCAGCCACATGCTGTACCACCACTGCGGCACGCCGATGCCGGGCGAGGTCTCGCCGTACTGCACGTCGTCCCACACCACGCGCGCCGACAGCACGGCGATCAGGCCGAACAGCAGCGCCACCAGGGCGGCGCCGAAGCGCGCCAGCGCGCGCTGGCGCGCCTGGGGGCCGGCGTCGGCGAAATATTCGATGCGGATGTGTCGGTTGCGCGCCACCGCGGCCGAACTGGCCACCATGGCCAGCACGATCATCAGAAAGATCGACACCTCCTCGGTCCAGGCGAACGAGGCGTCGGTGAAGTAGCGCACCAGCACGTTGGCAAAGGTGATCAGCGCCAGCAGCGCCATGATGATCACCGTCAGCCAGTCCTCGATGGCCAGCGGCACGCGGGTGGTGGCGCCGTCGGGCGCGGTGGGGGCGCCGGCATCGGGCGGCGGAGATTCGGCAGGCAGGGACATGAGGGTAGGGCGCCTGTGGGCGGCGCGCGCGGGCGGCGGCCGGTCGGCAGATACAAACGGCCGATGTTAAACGCCGCGCGGTGGCCTTTTGCACGCCAAGCGGCTATCATCCGCCCCATGCAAACCCTGAGCGACTTTTTCTTGCGCGCGCTTGCGCAAGGCGCGCCGGCCCCACGGGCTGGCGCTCGCTCGCCCGCGCGCCCGCCGCGCGCCGGGGTGACGCCATCGTCGGCGCGGGCCCGTCTGGCCCGTTGTGCGTGCCTGACGGCCGCACACCGCTGAGCCCGACGATCCCCCCGCTTTTTCCCGCTCATCCCTGAGCCCAGCGCCACACCGGATCGTCGGGCTGACCCGACCGGCGCGGCTGGTCGCGCCTGCCGGCCAGCCGCCGCGCGCGGGCGCGCCGGCGCTCATCCATCACCCTGATTCCCAAGGAGACCCCCATGTCACCCGTCACCGACTACCGCACCATCACCGACCTGGACCACGTGCGCATCTTCAATCTGCTGCGCCGCCAGGGCACGGCGGGCCAATCGCCGGCGCAGGCCGAGGCGCTGGCCGAGCTGATCGACGCCGCCGACCAGGTGCCGCCGCAGCAGATCGCCGGCGACATCGTCACCATGTATTCCAAGCTGCGCGTGAGCGACGCCGATGGCGCCAACGAGCGCCGCCTGACCCTGTGCTACCCGGCCGACGCCGACGTGGCGCAGGGCATGATCTCGGTGCTGTCGCCGCTGGGCACGGCGCTGCTGGGCCTGCGCGTGGGCGAGCTGGCGCGCTGGCGCGGCATCGACGGCAAGCCGGCCGAGCTGCGCCTGCTGGCCATCGAGTACCAGCCCGAGGCCAGCGGCGACTACACCGCCTGAGGCCGGCGGCGCCGGTGGGACAATCGACAGCATGAGTACCGCCCAGACCCTGACCCTCACCCGTCCCGACGACTGGCACCTGCACGTGCGCGACGGTGCCGCCCTGGCCGCCGTCGTGCCGCACACGGCGGCGCAGTTCGGCCGCGCCATCATCATGCCCAACCTGCGCCCGCCGGTCACCACCACGGCGCAGGCGCTGGCGTACAAGGCGCGCATCGCGCAGGCCGTGCCGGCCCAGCTGGCCTTCGAGCCACTGATGACCCTGTACCTGACCGACGTCACCCCGGCCGACGAGATCGCCCGCGCGCGCGACGCCGGCATCGTGGCGCTCAAGCTCTACCCGGCCGGCGCCACCACCAACAGCGACGCCGGCGTCACCGACGTGCGCAAGACCTACAAGACGCTGGAGGCCATGCAGCGCGCCGGCCTCAAGCTGCTGGTGCACGGCGAGGTGACCGACCCGGAAATCGACCTGTTCGACCGCGAGGCGGTGTTCATCGAGCGCGTGCTGGCGCCGCTGCGGCGCGACTTTCCCGAGCTGAAGATCGTGTTCGAGCACATCACCACGCGCGAGGCGGCGCAGTACGTGGAAAGCGCCGACGCGCACCTGGCGGCCACCCTCACCGTGCACCACCTGCTGTACAACCGCAACGCCATCTTCCTGGGCGGCATCCGCCCGCACTACTACTGCCTGCCGGTGCTCAAGCGCGAGGAGCACCGCCAGGCGCTGCTGCGCGCGGCCACCAGCGGCAACCCGAAATTCTTCCTGGGCACCGACAGCGCGCCGCACCCGGCGCACCTGAAGGAACACGCCAGCGGCTGCGCCGGCTGCTACACCGCGCTGTCGGCGATCGAGCTGTACGCCGAGGCCTTCGAGGCCGCCGGCGCGCTGGAGCGGCTGGAAGGCTTTGCCGCCTTCCACGGCGCCGACTTCTACGGCCTGCCGCGCAACCGCGACCGCATCACCCTGCGGCGCGAGCGCTGGACGCTGCCCGAGCAGCTGCCCTTCGGCGAGGCGATGGTCAAGCCGCTGCGCGGCGGCGAGGCGCTGGGCTGGCGCCTGGCGCCGGACGCACGAACATGAATTGGCATCCAATCTGCCGGTGGCGCTTGTCTGGCAAGCGTTCGCAGCTTCTTATTTGATAGCAAACAGGTTCACAACAAGGGTGAACCCAGCCGCGCCACCGCCTCGAACAGGCGCTGCAGCGGCGGCGCGTGACGGTGCGTGGGCACCAGCTGGCAGTGCGACAGGTCGGCCTGGAACATGGCGGCCAGCTGGCCGTTGAAGCTGGCGTCGAACACCACCGCCGCCACCTCGAAGTTGAGCCGAAAGCTGCGGTTGTCGAAGTTGGCGCTGCCGACCATGCCGTAGTCCTCGTCCACCACCAGGGTCTTGGCGTGCAGCACGCGGCCGCGGTATTCGAACACCAGCACGCCGGCGGCCTGCAGCTCGTCGTAGTACGAGCGCGCGGCGGCGGTGACGATGCGCGAGTCGCTGCGCTCGGGCACCATCAGCTTGACCTGCACGCCGCGCAGCGCGGCGTTGGTCAACGCGGTCAGCGCCGCCTCGGTGGGCACGAAGTAGGGCGTGGCCAGCCAGATGCGCTGGCGCGCCAGGTTCAGCGCGTCGATCATGACGCGGTGCGTGCCCTCCATGTCGGTGTCGGGCCCCGAGGCGACGATCTGCGTCGGCAGGCTGCCCGGCGGCTCGTCGGGCAGCAGGTGGGCGTCGTGCGCGGGCGGACGGCCCTGGGCGTAGTGCCAGTCCTTCAGGAACACGTATTGCAGCCAGCGCACCGCGCCGCCGCGGATCAGCAGGTGGGTGTCGCGGTAGGCGTCGCGCGGGCGCACCAGCTCGTTCTCGTCGTCGGTGACGTTGATGCCGCCGACGAAGCCCACGCGGCCATCGATCACCACGATCTTGCGGTGCGTGCGCAGGTTGACCAGCGGGCGCAGGCGGTCCAGCCGCCGGGGGTGGAACACCGCCAGCTCGCCGCCGGCGTCGCGCAGCGTTTGCAGCAGCGCGCGCTGGCGCCGCGCCAGCAGGCGCGCCGAGCCGATGGCGTCCACCAGCAGCCGCACCTGCACGCCGGCGCGGGCGCGCTCTGTCAGCGCGTGCAGCAACTGCGTGCCGGTCTGGTCGGGGTCGAAGATGTAGTACTCCAGGTGGATATGCCAGCGCGCCCGCGCGATCTCGGCCAGCAGCGCCTGCAGCGTGGCGCCGCCGCTGCCCAGCAGCTCCAGGCTGCGCGCGCTGGACGGCGCAATGCCGCAGGCGGTCTCGATCAGCCGCGCGTGCTGGCGCGCCCACAGCGGCGCCTGCGGATGCTCGGCGTTCAGCGCCGCCAGGTCGGTCTGCGACATCAGCACCGCCTTCTGGTGCCAGCGCTTGAGCCGCTGGCGTCGCACGCGGCGCGGGCCGAAGTAGTGGTACACCACCAGCCCCAGCACCGGCATCAGGTTCAGCACCATGATCCAGGCCAGCGTGGACACCGGCGCGCGCCGCTGCAGCACGATCCAGCTCGTCAGCACCACGCTCGACAGCGTCCAGGCCCAGCCCAGCCAGAAGGTCCAGGGATGCCCGAGCAGCATGGGGTCGGCGAAGTGCATGGGCGGGTGTCGGGGCCGACGCGCTCAGCCACAGCCGCGGCCCAGGCGCCGCAGCCAGTCGTCGGCGGCAAAACCGATCGTGATGGCGCCGTCCGGCCACTCGATCACCGGCCGGCGGATCAGGCTGGGCTGCTGCATCAGCAGCGTGCGGGCAGCGGCCGCGTCTTGCACGCCGGCCTGGGTGACGGCGTCCAGCCGGCGCCAGGTGCTGCCCTGGCGGTTCAGCAGGCGTTCCCAGCCGGCGGCGGCGATCCAGCGCGCCAGCGGCGCGGGCGGCACGCCCTGCTTCTTGAAATCGTGAAACACCACGCTCGCCCCGTGCTCGGCCAGCCAGGCGCGCGCCTTCTTCACGGTGTCGCAGTTTGGAATGCCGTAGAGGGTCAGGGTATCGGTCATGCTGGCCGATGATGATGCCACGCCTCGGAGACAATGCGGGCCGTGATGCAAACCCTCGACGACTGGCTGGCGCACTGCGAGCGCCTGCACCCCAAGCACATCGAGCTGGGCCTGGAGCGCGTGCGCGCCGTGGCCGAGCGCATGGCACTGCGCTTCGACTGCCCGGTGTTCACCGTGGCCGGCACCAACGGCAAGGGCTCGACCTGCGCCATGCTGGAGGCCATCCTGCAGCAGGCCGGCTTTCGCACCGGCGTCTACACCTCGCCGCACCTGGTGCGCTTCGAGGAGCGCTGCCGGATTCGCGGCGAGGCCGTCGATGCTTCTGAATTGATAGCTGCTTGCGCCCGTGTGGAGGGCGCCAGGGGCGATATTGCCCTGACCTACTTCGAATTCACCACGCTCGCCATCCTGGCCGTGCTGGCGCGTGCCGGGCTGGACGCCGTGATCCTCGAAGTCGGCCTGGGTGGCCGGCTGGACGCGGTCAACCTGATCGACGCCGACTGCGCCATCGTCACCAGCGTGGACATCGACCACGCCGAGCTGCTGGGCGACACGCGCGAGCAGATCGGTCTTGAAAAGGCCGGCATCCTGCGCACCGGCCGGCCGGCCATCGTCAGCGACCCGATGCCGCCGCAGTCCGTGATCGACCGCGCCCAGGCCATCGGCGCCGACCTGTGGCTGGCGGGGCGCGACTTCAACTACAGCGGCGACAAGCAGCAATGGGCCTGGGCCGGGCGCGGGCGGCGCTACGCCGGGCTGGCCTACCCGGCGCTGCGCGGGGCCAACCAGCTGCTCAACGCCGCCGGCGTGCTGGCGGCGCTGGAAGCCATGCGCGCGCGCCTGCCGGTCACCGCGCAGGCGGTGCGCCTCGGGCTGGCGTTGGTCGAGCTGCCAGGGCGCTTCCAGGTCGTGCCCGGCCAGCCGGCGCTGGTGCTGGACGTGGCGCACAACCCGCACTCGGTGGCCGCGCTGGCGCTCAACCTGGACGCCATGGGCTTTTTCCCCACCACCCACGCCGTGTTCGGCGCCATGGCCGACAAGGACCTGGCGGCCATGCTCACGCGCATGGACCCGGTCATCGACCGCTGGTATTTCACCGACCTGCCGCTGCCGCGCGCGGCCAGCAGCGCCGCGCTGCAGGCCGCCTGGCAGGCCGTGAGCCGACGGCGCGACGCCGCCGCGCAGGTGTTCGCCACGCCCCAGCAGGCCCTGCAGGCGGCGGCGGCCAGCGCCACCCCCGCTGATAGAATCGTCGTCTTCGGATCGTTTCACACCGTGGGTGGCGTGCTGCAGCAGGGCACGCCCCGCCTGCAAGCCGGTCAGCCTGGCCAGAACGCCCACGGCTGACCCAGCAATTCATGGCCTTTTTCAAGTTTCGCCAGCGCGGCCAGCCCCAGCCCGAGCCCGGTGGGCGCTCGCGCGGCAAGGCGGCGGCCGCGGAAACCCCGCAGGAAAGCATCGACAGCCTGCGCCGCCGCGCGCGCCACCGCCTGGTGGGCGCCGCCGTGCTGGTGCTGCTGGCGGTGATCGGCTTTCCGCTGGTGTTCGACACCCAGCCGCGCCCGGTCGCGGTCGACGCCCCCATCACCATCCCGGACAAGGACAAGGTGGCGCCGCTGCGCATTCCGCAGCCCGTGCCTGCCGGCGCCAGCCTGGGCGAGCGCGAGGAGGTGGTGACCTCCGGCGCGCCCGCCGCTCCGGTGGTGGCGCCGCGCGCCAGCGACAAGGCCGACGCCACGCGCCCGACCAGCGCCGAGCGCGCCACCGAACCGCGCAAGGCCGACGACGCCGCCAGGGCCAAGGCCGACGACGCCCAGCGTGCCCGGCGCGAGGAAGAAGCCCGCAAGCGCCGGGACGACGAACATGCCAAGGCCGAGGCCCAGGCCCGGCGCGATGCCGGCGCGCCGGCCAAACGCGACGCCGAGGCGCAGGCCAAGCGTGACGCCGATGCCCGCGCCAAGCGCGAGGACGAAGCCCGTGCCAAGCGCGAAGCCGCCGACCGTGCCCGCGCCCTGCTGGAAGGTCGCAATGGCAAGCCCAGCGCCCCGGCGGCGGCCGCCGACGGCCAGGGCGGGCGCTTCATCGTCCAGGTGGGCGCCTTCGCCGAGGACACGGCGGTGCGCGAGGCGCGCCAGAAGGCCGAGCGCGCCGGCGTGCGCACCTACACCCAGGTGGTCAACACCGCGGCCGGCCCGCGCACCCGCGTGCGCGTCGGCCCCTTTGCCACCCGCGAGGAGGCCGAGCGCGCCGCCGCCACGCTGAAGAAGGCCGGGCTGGCGGGCAGCGTGCTGTCGCTCTGATGGTCGAGGGATGGCCGTGGCGGCGATCGACTGGCTGGCGTTGACGGTGGTGGTGGCCTCGCTGCTGCTGGGGGCCTGGCGCGGCCTGCTGTATGAAGTGCTGGCACTGGCCGGCTGGGTGCTGGCCTTCCTGGCCGCGCGCTGGGCGGCGCCGTTGGTCGGTCAGTGGCTGCCGATGGGGGAGTCGCCCGAGCCGCTGCGCCACGCCGTGGGCTTTGCCCTGGTATTCATCGCCACCGCCTTCGCCTGCGGCCTGCTGGCGGCGCTGGCGCGGCGCGCCAGCCGCGCGCTGGGCGTGCGGCCGGTCGACCGCAGCTTCGGCGCCTTGTTCGGCCTGCTGCGCGGTGGCCTGCTGCTGCTGCTGGCGACGGCGCTGGTGCGCCTGACGCCGCTGCACGAGCAGCCCTGGTGGCGCCAGTCGCTCAGTGCCCGCTGGTTGGAAATGGCGTTGCAGCAGCTGCCACCCTTTCTGCCCGAATCGTTCGGAAAATTCCTTTCGGCCTGACAATTCCATCCCGGCCCCCATTCCATCCCCAGGATCACCACCATGTGCGGCATCGTCGGCGTTGTCAGCAACGCACCCGTCAACCAGCTGCTCTACGACGCTTTGCTGCTGCTGCAGCACCGCGGCCAGGACGCCGCCGGCATCGTCACCCAGCAGGAGCGCAAGTTCTTCATGCACAAGGCGCGCGGCATGGTGCGCGACGTCTTTCGCACCCGCAACATGCGCGCGCTGCCCGGCCACAGTGGCCTGGGCCAGGTGCGCTACCCGACCGCCGGCAGCGCCGAGAGCGAGGAGGAGGCCCAGCCGTTCTACGTCGGCGCCCCCTTCGGCATGGTGCTGGTGCACAACGGCAACCTGACCAACGCCCCGGCGCTGAAGGTCGAGCTGTTTTCGACCGACCACCGCCACATCAACACCGAGAGCGACTCCGAGGTGCTGCTGGGCGTGCTGGCGCACGAGCTGGGCCAGGCCACGCGCGGTGCCGAGCTGGGGCCGGAGGCGGTGTTCGCCGCCGTCACCCGCGTGCACCAGCGGCTGCGCGGCTCCTACGCCGTGGTGGCGTTCATCGCCGGGCGCGGCATGCTGGCGTTTCGTGACCCCCACGGCATCCGCCCGCTGTGCCTCGGGCGCGGCGCCGACGGCGCGGTGATGGTGGCCAGCGAATCGGTGGCCCTGGAAGGCACGGGTTTCACGCTGGAGCGCGACGTGGCGCCCGGCGAGGCGATCTACGTCACGCTCGATGGCCGCGTGCATGCGCGCGCCTGCGCGCCGGATGCGCGGCTGTCGCCCTGCATCTTCGAATACGTGTACCTGGCGCGGCCCGATTCGGTGCTGGACGGCATCTCGGTCTACCAGGCGCGCCTGCGCCTGGGCGAGACGCTGGCCAAGCGCGTGGTCTCCACCGTGCCGCCGGACGAGATCGACGTGGTGATCCCGATCCCCGAGTCCAGCCGCCCCAGCGCCAACGAGCTGGCGCGCCTGCTGGGCAAGCCGTACCGCGAAGGCTTCGTCAAGAACCGCTACGTCGGTCGCACCTTCATCATGCCGGGACAGGCGGTGCGCAAGAAATCGGTGCGCCAGAAGCTCAACCCCATCGTCAGCGAATTCGCCGGCCGCAACGTGCTGCTGGTGGACGACTCCATCGTGCGCGGCACCACCAGCCGCGAGATCGTGCAGATGGCGCGCGACGCCGGGGCGCGCAAGGTCTACATGGCCAGCGCGGCGCCGCCGGTGCGCTTCCCCAACGTCTACGGCATCGACATGCCCACGCGCGAGGAGCTGGTGGCGCACGGCCGCACGGTGGAGCAGGTGCGTCAGCTGATCGGCGCCGACGCCCTGATCTACCAGGACGTGGAGGCCATGAAGCAGGCGGTGGCGGCGCTCAACCCGGCGGTGCACGGTTTTGACGCCTCGTGCTTCGATGGCGTCTACGTCACCGGTGACATTGGCGAAGCCGACGTCGACCGCCTGAGCCGCCAGCGCCACGGCCTGGCCAGCGCGGCGCCGGCCGCGGCGGCGGCATGAGGGCCAGCGCATGACGTCCGCCGATTCCGCCGCCCGCCCGCTGCCCGCCGGCCTGCATCCCGACACGCTGGCGGTGCGCACCGGCATCGCGCCCAGCGCCCATGGCGAAAGCTCCGACGCGCTGTACCTGACCAGCGGCTTCGTGCAGCCCGATGCCGAGACTTCGGCGCAGCGCTTTGCCCACCCGGAGCTGGGCTACACCTATTCGCGCACCGGCAACCCGTCGGTGACCGCCTTCGAGCGCCGCCTGGCCGCGCTGGAAGGCGCCGAGGCCGCCATCGCCACCGCCAGCGGCATGGCCGCCATCCTGCTGATGGGCTTCGGCCTGCTGAAAAGCGGTGACCACGTGGTGTGCTCGCGCTCCATGTTCGGCTCCACCCTGCGACTGCTGGGCAACGAGTTCGCCCGCTTCGGGGTCGAGACCAGCTTCGTGTCGCAGACCGACATCGCCGAGTGGCGCGCCGCCGTGCGCCCCGGCAGCACGCGCCTGCTGTTTGCCGAAACCCCCACCAACCCGCTGACCGAGGTGTGCGACATCGCCGCGCTGGCGGCCATCGCCCACGACGCCGGCGCGCTGCTGGCGGTGGACAACTGCTTTGCCACCCCGGTGCTGCAACAGCCGCTGGCGCTGGGGGCGGACCTGGTGATCCATTCCGGCACCAAGTTTCTCGACGGCCAGGGCCGTGTCATGGCCGGCGCCATCTGCGGTTCGCGCCAGCTCATCGACAGCGTGTTCGCGCCCCTGATCCGCACCGCCGGCATGGTGCTGGCGCCGTTCAACGCCTGGGTGGTGCACAAGGGCCTGGAAACGCTGGCCGTGCGGGTGCGCGCGCAGAGCGCCCACGCGCTGTCGATCGCCCAGTGGCTGGAGCAGCACCCGGCGGTCGAGCGCGTGTTCTATCCCGGCCTGGCCTCGCACCCGCAGCACGCGCTGGCGATGGCGCAGCAGTCGGGCGTGGGTGGCGCGGTGATCGCCTTCAGCGTGCGTGCCGACTCGCCCGAGCAGGCGCGCGCGCGCGCCTTCCACGTCATCGACTCGACCCGCGTGTGCAGCATCGCCACCAACCTGGGCGACGTCAAGACGCTCATCTGCCACCCGGCCAGCACCTCGCACGGCCGCCTGAGCGAGGCGCAGCGCCAGGCCGCCGGCGTGGTGCAGGGCCTGATCCGCCTGGCCGTGGGGCTGGAGCACCCGGGCGACATCCAGGCCGATCTGGCGCGCGGGCTGGACAAGGTTCAGGACCTGTCTTGAAAACTATAAAAATCGTAGCTGTTTGCCCTCGCCAGATGGGCGCCAGAGCCTTGAATGACTGATAACCCTGCCATGACCGCGCGTGTGCGCACGCGTTTCGCCCCGTCGCCCACCGGCTTCATCCACCTGGGCAACATCCGCTCGGCGCTGTACCCCTGGGCCTTCGCGCGCTCGCAGGGCGGCGACTTCATCCTGCGCATCGAGGACACCGACCTGGAGCGCTCCACCCAGGCCGCCGTCGACGTCATCCTCGAAGGCATGGCCTGGCTCGGCCTCGATCACGACGAGGGGCCGTTCTACCAGATGCAGCGCATGGACCGCTACCGCGAGGTGCTGGCTCAGCTGCAGGCCGCCGGCCACGTCTACCCCTGCTACATGAGTGTGGCCGAGCTCGACGCGCTGCGCGAGCGCCAGATGGCCGCCAAGCAAAAACCGCGCTACGACGGCACCTGGCGCCCCGAGCGCGGCAAGACCCTGCCGCCCGTGCCCGCCGGCGTGCAGCCGGTGCTGCGCTTTCGCAACCCGCAAGGCGGCGTGGTGGCGTGGGACGACAAGGTCAAGGGCCGCATCGAAATCCAGAACGACGAACTCGACGACCTGGTCATCGCCCGGCCCGACGGCACGCCGACCTACAACTTCTGCGTCGTCGTCGACGACATCGACATGCGCATCACCCACGTCATCCGCGGTGACGACCACGTCAACAACACGCCGCGGCAGATCAACATCTTCCGCGCCCTGGGGCACGAGCCGCCGGTCTACGCCCACCTGCCCACCGTGCTCAACGAGCAGGGCGAGAAGATGAGCAAGCGCAGCGGCGCCAAGGCCGTCACGCAGTACCGTGACGAGGGCTTTCTGCCCGACGCCATGGTCAACTACCTGGCGCGCCTGGGCTGGAGCCACGGCGACGACGAGATCTTCTCGCGCGAGCAATTCCTGGCCTGGTTCGACCTCGACCACCTGGGCCGCAGCGCCGCCCAGTTCGACGAGGCCAAGCTGCGCTGGGTCAACGCCCAGCACCTGAAGGCCATGGACGATGCGCGGCTGGCGCCCCTGGTGGCCGAGCAGCTGCGCCAGCGCGGCGCCCAGCCCGACGAGCGCCTGCCCGCGCTGTGCGGCCTGTTCAAGGACCGCTGCGACACCACGGTGGCGCTGGCCGACTGGCTGATGCCCTACCACGCCGATGTCACGCCCGCCGCCGACGAGCTGGCCAAGCACCTGACCGAAGCCGTGCGTCCGGCCGTTGCCACGTTCGCCGCGCGCCTGCAGGCGATCGACTGGACGGCCGAGGCCATCGCCGCCGCGCTCAAGCAGACCCTGGCCGAGCACGCCCTGAAGATGCCGCAGCTGGCCATGCCGGTGCGCGTGCTGGTCATGGGCACGGCGCAGACGCCCTCGGTCGACGCCATGCTGGCGCTGCATCGGCGCGACACCGTGATCGCCCGCTTGCGCGCCGCGTGAAAACCACTATATAATGCGAGGCTCGACACCCACAACGGGGGTATAGCTCAGCTGGGAGAGCGCTTGCATGGCATGCAAGAGGTCAGCGGTTCGATCCCGCTTACCTCCACCAAGGTTGTCGAAAAGTCCAGGTTTTGACCCTATCGTCTAGAGGCCTAGGACATCACCCTTTCACGGTGAGTACCGGGGTTCGAATCCCCGTAGGGTCGCCAAGTTTGGCTGCACTTGGGCTCGCAAGAGCCGCAACGCAGCTACCGACGCGGAGTGGTAGTTCAGTCGGTTAGAATACCGGCCTGTCACGCCGGGGGTCGCGGGTTCGAGTCCCGTCCACTCCGCCAATCGATGCAAAAAAGCGACCTTCGGGTCGTTTTTTTCTTGCTATTCGTCCATGCGTCATGCGGTATGTTCGGCAGAGTTCCCTGGTCGAAGCCCTGATGGTCTGGGGGCGTCACGAGGCTGCTGGCAGGTTGCGTGGACGGGTCAAGCTGCAGGCGGATGACGCGCTGGCCGCGATCGAGCTGGCGCTGCGCTATCGAGCGCCGCTGGTCTCGCGCCTGTTGAACCACGTGCCGGTGGACGTGCAGTACGTGGAGCTCGAGCCGGGTGACGCACCGGTGCTGGTGCTGGCAGACGGCAGACGCCCGACCGACTGGATCGCACAGGCTGCCGGCGAATCTGCCTCGCACTTCCGGCGGCTGGTGGACACCGGCGCGTCATGGGGTGACCCGCTGATTGTCATGGGCCGAATGTCCGAACCGGGACCGATCGTCGTCTATGACGGTTGGCACCGCTGCGCGGCCTGGGTGGAATGCTGCCGTGTCGGCAGGTCGAGCGCGATGCCGGCGTACCTGGTGGTTCCGAGCACGCGCTGAAGCCGGAAGGTCCCGAGTGGTCTCCGCACTGGCGTGCAACAGGAGAAGTCCGCTTTCGGTATGCGTGTGTTGCGTTCGCGGTACACGTGTTGCGGCCTATGCATGACGTTGCCACCCCAGCGGCGGTCGCCCGATCACCGGGTGTGCTACATTCACCCGGTGATGAGCAAGCCCGTCGCCGTTTTTGGCTTTTACTTCTGGTTCTCTGTCCCCGGCGGACGAGAGGAAAGCCTGTAAGTCAGCGCGATCAGCAACCTCCCGAACCAACCGCCGCAGCGAGCCCGCCCGGCGGTTTTTTTGTGCCCATTCCCCCTGATTCACTCAAACCCCAAGGAAGAACACCGATGAACGCCAAAGCCGTCCCCGCCATCGAGTCCTGGCAGACGTCGCCGGAACGCACCAGCCGCACCGACGACGCACGCATCAAGGACATCACCGTGTTGCCTCCTCCCGATCACCTGATTCGCTTCTTCCCGATCCGGGGCACGCCGGTCGAATCGCTCATCGCCGACACCCGCCAGGCCATCCGCCGCATCATCAACGGCAAGGACGACCGCCTGCTGGTGGTGGTGGGGCCATGCTCCATCCATGACCCGGTGGCGGCGCTGGACTACGCGCGCCAGCTCAAGCCCCTGCGCGAGCGCTACGCCGACACGCTGGAAGTGGTGATGCGCGTGTACTTCGAAAAGCCCCGCACCACGGTGGGCTGGAAGGGCCTCATCAACGACCCCTACCTGGACGAGAGCTACCGCATTGACGAAGGCCTGCGCATCGCGCGCCAGCTGCTGATCGACATCAACCGCCTGGGCCTGCCGGCGGGCAGCGAGTTCCTGGACGTGATCTCGCCGCAGTACATCGGCGACCTGATCAGCTGGGGCGCCATCGGCGCGCGCACCACCGAAAGCCAGGTGCACCGCGAGCTGGCCAGCGGCCTGTCGGCGCCGATCGGCTTCAAGAACGGCACCGACGGCAACATCCGCATCGCCACCGACGCCATCCAGGCCGCAGCGCGCGGGCATCACTTCCTGTCGGTGCACAAGAACGGCCAGGTGGCCATCGTGCACACCGACGGCAACAAGGACTGCCACGTCATCCTGCGCGGCGGCAAGGCGCCCAACTACGACGCCGCCAGCGTCGACGCGGCCTGCCAGGAGCTGGCGGCCAGCAAGCTGCATCCCTCGCTGATGGTCGACTGCAGCCATGCCAACAGCAGCAAGCAGCACGAAAAGCAGCTGGACGTGGCGCGCGACGTGGCGGCGCAGGTCGGCGCCGGCTCGCGCGGCGTGTTCGGGTTGATGGTGGAAAGCCACCTCCATGGCGGCGCCCAGAAGTTCACGCCGGGCAAGGACCAGGCGGCCAAGCTGGAATACGGCAAGAGCATCACCGACGCCTGCATCGGCTGGGACGGCACGCAGACCATTTTGCAGGTGCTGGCCGACGCGGTGCGGGCGCGGCGCGGGCGCTGACGCGGGTCAAGCTCGGGCGCCGCGGATCGACTACATTTTCGGGGCGCGGCGCCGCCGGCGGCGCCGCGCCCCGACCGATCACATTTCAGGAGGCCCGCCGATCATGCAGAGCGAAGTACGCGTCATTCAGGACGAACGCACCGAATGGCGCTTCGATCTCGACCACGCCGCACCGATGGACAACGCGCAGGCGCGCGCCTGGCTGGACACGCAGTTCACCCAGCTGGGCGGCGAGCCGCTGCGCCCCACGGGCAAGCTGTTGCTGGCCGACAAGGTGCTGGTGGTGGCGCGCGAAGCCGGCGCGCGTCGGCTGGACGACCCGGCGTGGGCCCAGGACTTCGCGCGCGCGGCCAGCGCCGCGCTGGCCAAGCCGGTGGTGCGCATCGACCTGGCGGCGATGACGGTGTCGTACTGAGTTGCAAGTCAAATCAGGTGCTGGCGACCGTCAGACTTGCGCCAGAAGCTATCTTTTTTGAAGTGATTCAAGCAGCCGGCCGTGCACCCCGCCGAAGCCGCCGTTGCTCATGCACAGCACATGGTCGCCCGGCCGCACGGCCTGCGTGACTTGCCGCACCACCTCGTCGATGCTGCCGGCCACCTGGGCGCGCGCGCCCAGCGGTGACAGCGCGGTGGCGACGTCCCAGTCCAGCCCGCCGGTGTGGCAGATGCTCAGGTCGGCGTGCTCCAGCGCCCAGGGCAGCTGGGACTTCATGGTGCCCAGCTTCATGGTGTTGCTGCGCGGCTCGAACACGGCCAGGATGCGCTGCCCGGCCTGACCGGCGGCGTCCAGCTGGCGGCGCAGGCCGTTCACCGTGGTGCGGATCGCCGTCGGGTGGTGGGCGAAGTCGTCGTACACCGTGATCTCGCCGCCCGCCGCCGCCACGCGGCCGCGCACTTCCATGCGGCGGCGCACGTTCTGGAACTGTGCCAGCGCCGCGCAGGCCGCGGCCGGATCGACGTCCACGTGCTCGGCCGCGGCGATGGCCGCCAGCGCGTTGAGCTGGTTGTGCTGGCCCGACAGCGACCAGCGCACGCGGCCGACGGCGCGCCCGCGCTGCTGCACCTCGAAGTCCGACGCCTCGCCGTGCGCGGTGAAGTCGCTGATCGCGCTGCCGAAGCCGCGCCGCTGGCTCCAGCAACCCTGCGCCAGCACGCGCGTCAGGCTTTCTTCCAAATCGTTGACGATGACGCGCCCGGACGGTGGCACGGTGCGCGCCAGATGGTGGAATTGCCGTTCGATGGCCGCCAGATCGTCAAAGATGTCGGCGTGATCGAACTCCAGGTTGTTCAGCACCGCCGTGCGTGGGCGGTAGTGCACGAACTTGCTGCGCTTGTCGAAGAAGGCGGTGTCGTATTCGTCGGCCTCGATGACGAACAGGGGTCGATCCTGCCCCGGGGCCGGCGCGCCCAGGCGTGCCGATATGCCGAAGTTCAGCGGCACGCCGCCCACCAGGAAGCCGGGCGACAGCCCGGCGCTTTCCAGAATCCAGGCCAGCATCGACGTGGTGGTGGTCTTGCCGTGCGTGCCGGCCACGGCCAGCACATGGCGGCCCTGCAGCACCTGCTCCAGCAGCCACTGCGGGCCGCTGGTGTAGGGCGCGCCGGCGTCCAGGATGGCTTCCATCAGCGGATACTTCGGCGTGCCATCGGCCAGCCGGGCGCGGCTGACCACGTTGCCGATGACGAACATGTCGGGCTTGAGTGCCAGCTGCCCGGCGTCGTAGCCCTCGATCAGCTCGATGCCCAGCGCGCGCAGCTGCTCGCTCATCGGCGGGTAGACGCCGGCGTCGCAGCCGGTGACGCGGTGGCCGGCCTCGCGCGCCAGCGCCGCCAGCCCGCCCATGAAGGTACCGCAGATGCCCAGGATGTGAATGTGCATGGGGCGAGATTCTAGTGGCCGTGCCTGGATTGCTGGTTTTGAATCAAATTGGCCTCCAGCGCCCGACTGGCGAGCGTCAGCAGCTATCCAAACGATAGTGAAAAGCCGAGTGTCGGGGCGCCGGTCGAGGGGCGTCGGGACCCGGCCTGCCGCGCCGCCGCCTATCTGGGGAACAGCTCGCGCAGCCGCAGCTTGTAGAACTTGCCGGTCGAGGTGCGCGGCACGGCGTCGATCACCTCGTAGCGCTCGGGCAGCTGCCACTTGGCGAAGCCCTTGGTCAGCATCAGGGCGTTCATCTCCTCGGGCGTGGCCCGCTGGCCGGGCTTGAAGGCGACGCAGGCCAGCGGGCGCTCGCTCCACTTCTCGTCCGGGATGGCGATCACCGCCGCCTCGGCCACGGCCGGGTGGGCCATGAGCGCGTTTTCCAGATCGACCGAGCTGATCCACTCGCCGCCGGACTTGATCAGGTCCTTGGTGCGGTCGCTGATGCGCATGTAGCCCAGCGTGTCGACGCTGGCGACGTCACCGGTGCGCAGCCAGCCGTCGGCGCTGAACTTGTCGGGCGGCGCGCCGGCCTCGTGGTAGCCGCCGGTGATGAAGGGCCCGCGCACCTGCAGCTCGCCCACGCTGCTGCCGTCCCAGGGCTGGTCCTGGCCGGCTTCGCCACGGATGCGCAGATCGACCAGCGGCACCGGCACGCCCGCCATGGCGGCGCGGCGGTACTTCTCGTCGGCGCTGGCGCCTTGCAGCTCGGCGCGCGGATACGACAGCGTGCCCACCGGGCTGGTCTCGGTCATGCCCCAGCCCTGCATGATCCACACGCCATGGCGATCGAAGGCGCGGATCAGGCTTTCCGGCACCGCTGCGCCGCCGACCATGGAGCGCAGCTGCGCCGGCAGTGTCCAGCGCCCGTGGTGCGGCGAATTGGGCTGCTGCGAGGCCTCGTACAGCTGGATCATGGCCAGCCAGATGGTGGGCACGCCCAGCGTCAGCGTGGGCGGCTGCTGCTGCATCAGGTCCAGCAGGTCTTCGGGGTGCAGGTGCGGACCCGGAAACACCAGTTTGGCCCCCACCATGACGGCGATGTAGGGCATGCCCCAGCTGTTGGCGTGGAACATGGGGGTGACCGGCATCACCACGTCGGTGTTGCGCACGGCGGTGGCGTCGGGCAGGGCGCCGACCAGCGAATGCAGCACCGTGGAGCGGTGCGAATACACCACGCCCTTGGGCTTGCCGGTGGTGCCCGAGGTGTAGCACATGGAGGTGGGGTCGTCCTCGGCGTGCGGGGCGTACTCGAAGGTGTCGGGGTCGGCGGCCGCCAGCAGCGCCTCGTAGTCGGTGAACTCGGGCGCCACCGGCGCGCCGGCGAAGGGGAACACGATCACCCGCTCGAAGCGGTGCAGGTGGGCGAACTGCTGGTACAGCGGCAGCAGCACGTCGTCAATCACCAGGAAGCGGTCGGCCGCGTCGCCGGCGATCCAGCCGATCTCCTCGGGCGGCAGGCGCAGGTTCAGGGTGTGCATCACGCCGCCGGCGGCGGGAATGCCGAAATAGCACTCCAGGTGCGCGTGGTGGTTCCAGCACAGGGTGGCGACGCGATCGCCCTTTTGCAGGCCCAGGCCCTGCAGCGCCGCCGCCAGCGCGCGCGTGCGGCGGTAGTACTCGCCGTAGCTGTGGCGCCGCAGGCTCTTGTCGGGCAGGCGCGAGACGATCTCGTTGTCGTGAAACAGCCGCCCGGCGCGCTCCAGCAGGTGGTTGAGCGACAGCGGGGTGTTCATCATCGTGGATTTCATCGAACGGTCTCCGGTGGGGTCACGGGCGACTGTAAGTGAGCCGTGTCGGTGGGCGGGGCACAATGGGGCCCATGGAAACCCTGACGCACGAGCTGGCCGCGCACGCCGCCCGCCTGGTGGTGGAGGAGGGCCTGGACTACGGCGGGGCCAAGCGCCGCGCCCAGAAGCTGCTGGGGCTGCCCGCGCGCGCCGCGCTGCCCGACAACGCGCTGGTGGAGTCCGAGGTGCGCGCCTACCTGAGCCTGTTCCACGCCGACACACAGCCGGCCGAACTGGCGGCGCTGCGCCGGCTGGCGCTGCGCTGGATGCAGCGGCTGGCCGAATTCCGGCCGCATGTCACCGGCGCGGTGTGGAACGGAACCGCCACGCGGCGCTCGGACGTCTACCTGCAACTGTTCTGCGACGACCCCAAGTCGGCGGAAATCGCCCTCATCGACCACCAGGTCGGCTACCAGGCGCGCAGCGTCAGCGGCTTCAATGGCGCGCCGGTGGACGCGCTGAGCTTTTCCAGCCCCTGCCCGGAACTGGGAGAAGCCATCGGCGTGCACCTGATGATCCACGACCACGACGAGCTGCGCGGCGCCCTCAAGGCCGGCCGCCAGGGCCAGCCGATGCGCGGCGACCTGCAGGCCCTGGCGCAGCGCATGCAGACGGAGCCCTTGTCATGACCCAGTCCGATCCCCAGCCCGTGATGGCCGCCACCTCGCTGGCGCGACCAATGGGGCGCCGCCTGGCCCTGGCGGCCGTGGCGCTCACCGCTGCCGGCGCGGGCGCCTGGTACGCCGCGCGCCGAAACCAGCTGTCCGAGCCCGAACTGACCAGCTTCTGGGAACACAGCTTTCCCGCCCCGGATGGCACCACGCTGGCGCTGGCCAGCTTGCGCGGGAGGCCGCTGCTGGTCAACTTCTGGGCCACCTGGTGCCCGCCCTGTATTGCCGAACTGCCGTTATTGAGCGCCTTTTATACAGAACACAAGGCCAACGGCTGGCAAGTCCTGGGGCTGGCGGTGGACAAGCCGGAGCCGGTGGCGCGTTTCCTGGCCCAGACACCGGTCAGCTTTCCGGTTGCGCTGGCCGGTCTGCAGGGCGCCAATCTGACGCGCGAGTTGGGCAATACCGCCGGTGGCCTGCCGTTCAGTCTGCTGTTTGACGCCAGTGGGCAGTTGCGCGAGCGCAAGCTGGGGCAGCTGCGCGAAGGCGATCTTCTGGCCTGGCGCAAGGCCGTGGGCAGCGCCTGAGCGCTGCGGTCGACACCGCCAAATTCAAGCAATTAAACGAAATTCGAAGCCAATCGACCCGAATTGCGTTAAATTCGGCCCTGTTCCCCATTAATTGGTAAGCAACATGGATCTGCGCAAGCTCAAGACCCTGATCGACCTGGTGTCGGAGTCTAACGTGTCTGAACTGGAAATCACCGAAGCCGAGGGCAAGGTGCGCATCGTCAAGAGCGGCCAGCCGACGGCGGCACAGGTGGTTTACGCCCCCATGGCCGCGCCCGCCGCGGCACCGGTGGCCGCGGTGGCCACCGCGGCTGCGCCGGCTGCCGCGGCGCCGGTGGCCGAGCCGGCCGAGAGCGCCGGCTTCGTCGTCAAGTCGCCCATGGTGGGGACCTTCTACCGCTCGGCCAGCCCGGGCGCCAAGCCTTTCGTCGAGTTGGGGCAGGCCATCAAGGAAGGCGACACGCTGTGCATCATCGAGGCCATGAAGATCCTCAACGAGATCGAAGCCGAGAAGAGCGGCACCGTCACCAAGATCATGGGCGAAAACGGTCAGGCGGTCGAATTCGGCCAGCCGCTGTTCGTCATCGAATAAGAAGCTGCGGGCAGCGGATGTTCAAGAAAATACTGGTCGCCAATCGCGGTGAAATCGCCCTGCGCATCCAGCGCGCCTGCCGTGAGCTCGGCGTCAAGGCCGTGATGGTCTATTCCGAGGCCGACAAGGACGCCAAGTACGTGCGCCTGGCCGACGAGGCGGTGTGCATCGGCCCGGCGCCGTCGTCGCAAAGCTACCTGCACATGCCGGCGCTGATCTCGGCGGCCGAGGTGACGGACGCCGAGGCGATTCACCCCGGCTACGGCTTTCTGAGCGAGAACGCCGACTTCGCCGAGCGGGTGGAAAAGAGCGGCTTTCAGTTCATCGGGCCGACGCCCGAAAACATCCGCGTCATGGGCGACAAGGTGTCGGCCAAGCAGGCCATGATCAAGGCCGGCGTGCCCTGCGTGCCGGGCTCCGATGGCGAGCTGCCCGAGGACCCGGCGGCCATCCGCCGCATCGCCAAGTCGATCGGCTACCCGGTGATCATCAAGGCCGCCGGCGGCGGCGGCGGGCGCGGCATGCGCGTGGTGCACACCGAGGCGGCGCTGCTGGGCGCGGTGCAGATGACCAAGGGCGAGGCGGCGGCGGCCTTCAACAACCCGGCGGTGTACATGGAGAAGTTCCTCCAGAATCCGCGCCACATCGAGATCCAGGTGCTGGCCGACAAGCACCGCAACGCGGTGTACCTGGGCGAGCGCGACTGCTCCATGCAGCGGCGCCACCAGAAGGTGATCGAGGAGGCGCCGGCCCCAGGCATCCCGCGTCGCCAGATCGAGCGCATCGGCGAGCGCTGCGTGGCCGCCTGCAAGAAGATCGGCTACCGCGGCGCCGGCACCTTCGAGTTCCTGTACGAGAACGGCGAGTTCTACTTCATCGAGATGAACACCCGCGTGCAGGTCGAGCACCCGGTGACCGAGTGGATCACCGGGGTGGACATCGTGCGCACCCAGATCATGGTGGCCGCCGGCGAGAAGCTGCCCTTCACCCAGCGCCAGATCCAGGTCAAGGGCCACGCCATCGAGTGCCGCATCAACGCCGAGGACCCGTTCAAGTTCACCCCCTCGCCGGGGCGCGTCACCCACTGGCACATGCCGGGCGGCCCTGGCGTGCGGGTGGATTCGCACGTCTACAACAACTACTTCGTGCCGCCCAACTACGACTCCATGATCGGCAAGATCATCGTCTACGGCGACACGCGCGAGCAGGCCATCGCCCGCATGCAGACCGCGCTGGCCGAGACCGTGATCGAGGGCATCCACAGCAACGTGCCGCTGCACCGCGAACTGATGGTGGACGCCAAGTTCATGGAAGGCGGCACCAACATCCATTACCTGGAGAAGTGGCTGAGCGAGCACCAGCGGTGAGCCCGCGACGTCGCCCGCCCTGCCGTCCGCGCGGGCAGGGGCGGCGCCACCCGTGACCGGGACGCCCCGGCTCCGGTGCCCCGGGGTGGGTCGGCCCGGCAGCCTTCTGGCGGGGCTTGCCGCCCCGCCCGCGTTCCATCTTCGGCGTGGACGCGGAAGGCGCGCAGGCTGCTTGATCTGATGCCATATCGGCTTCTGGCGCTTGCGGGGCGTGCGCCGGCAGCTATCTTTTTGAAAGCAAACCACCTGCCATGTTCGAACTGCGCCTGATCTGCCCGGAAGACCGGGTCGAGCCCCTGTCCGACGCGCTGGAAGCGCTGGAGGCGCTGAGCGTCTCGGTCGAGGACGCCGACGCCGACACCGCGGCCGAGCGCGCCCTGTTCGGCGAGCCCGGCCTGCCGCCGCCAGCGCAAAGCTGGTCGCGCTCGCGCGTGGTGGCGCTGTTCGCCGCCGAGGCCGACGCGCGCGAGGCAGCGCGCCTGCTGGCGCTGCAGGACTTCTGGGACGGCTGCACCATTGCCGCCATCGCCGCCGTGCCCGAGCAGGACTGGGTGCGCCTGACGCAGTCGCAGTTCGAGCCGGTGCCCATCACCCCCAGCTTCTGGATCGTGCCCACCTGGCACGAGGTGCCGGCCCAGGCCGAGCGCGTGATCCGGCTCGACCCAGGCCTGGCCTTCGGCACCGGCACCCATCCCACCACGCGCATGTGCCTGCGCTGGCTGGCCGCCCAGCCGCCGCGGGGCCAGCGCGTGCTGGACTACGGCTGCGGCTCCGGCATCCTGGCTATCGGCGCGGCGCTGCACGGCGCCGCCCGCGTGGACGCGGTCGACATCGACCCCGCCGCCGTGCAGGCCACGCAGGACAACGCCACCGCCAACGGCGTGGCGCTGCGCGCCGGCCTGCCGGAGCTGGCGCAGGGCGTCTACGACACCGTGCTGGCCAACATCCTGGCCACGCCGCTGAAGGTGCTGGCCCCGCTGCTGGCGGCCCACGTGGCGCCCGGCGGCGCCCTGGTGCTGGCCGGTGTGCTGGAGCGTCAGACCGAAGAGCTGCGGCAAGCCTACCGGCCCTGGCTGGCGCTGGAGGTGGCCGACACCGAGGACGGCTGGGTGCTGCTGGTGGCGCGCCGGCCCTGACGGCGGCCGCGGGCTGCTGCTGCCTACAATCGCCGCACCATGAGCCTGATCACGCGCTGCCCGGCCTGTGCGACCATGTTCAAGGTCGTGCCGGACCAGTTGCGCATCTCGGCCGGCTGGGTGCGTTGCGGCCATTGCCAGGAGGTGTTCGACGCCGCCGCGCACATGCTGCCGTACAGCGAAAGCGTGCGCCTGCAGGCGCCGCCACCGGCGCCCGGCCCGCTGGCGCCGTCGCCGGTGCCAGTACCCGAGCCAGTACCCGAGCCAGCCCCCCCGCCGGCGTCCCTTCCCGCCCCCCGTGACGAGCCCTCGCGTCCGCTGTTCGTGCCGCCGGGCGCGGCCTTCGTGTGGCGCCCCGCCGCCGGCACGCCTGCGGTGGCACCGGCCACGGACACGGCGGTCGATGCCGGGCAGGACCACGCGTTCCTGCCGTCACCCCACGCCGACACCCTGCCGGCGCCGATCATGGGTGAACCGGCACCGGTCGCGGCCCGGATGGCGCCCGCGGTCTCGGTCGCCAGCCTGCTGCTGGCCACCGCCACCGGGGCGCCCGCCGCGCCGTCGGACATCGACCACGCGCCCCGTGCCGATGCCGAAGGCGAGCCCGAGCCGGCGGATCCGCCGGGCGTCCAGGCGGCACCCGAAGCCGACACGGCCGTCGTCGCGCCGGACCCTGCTGCCGCACGCGAGCCGGAGCCAGAGCCGGAACCCGAACCCGTGCCGGAGCCCGAACCCGAACCCGAACCCGAACCCGAACCCGAACCCGAACCCGTGCCGGAGCCGGAGCCGGAGCCGGAGCCGGAGCCGGAGCCGGAGCCGGAGCCGGAGCCGGAGCCGGAGCCCGAGCCCGAGCCCGAGTCCGAGTCCGAACCGGAGCCCACGGCTGAGCTGGCGATCGAGGCGCCGCCGGCGGCGCCGTCCTTCGTCGCGGCGGCGCGGCGGCGTGCCTTCTGGTCGTCGCGCCCGGCGCGCGCCGCCCTGTGGTCCCTGCTGACGCTGCTGGTGCTGGGCCTGGCCCTGCAGGCGACGTTGAGCCGGCGCGACTGGCTGGCGGCGCAGGCGCCGGGCCTGGCGCCGGCGCTCGAGTTGCTGTGCCAGCCGTGGGCTTGCCAGGTGCGGCCCTATCGGCAGCTGGAGGCCATCGTCATCGACAGCTCGGCGTTCAACCGCAGCGGCACCGACAGCTTCCGCTTCAGCGTCACGCTGCGCAACACCGCCGATCTGCCGGTGGCCACGCCCGCGCTGGAGCTCACCCTGACCGACGCCGCCGACCAGCTGCTGCTGCGCCGCGTGATCGGCGCCGCCGAGCTGGGCGCGCCGCCGGCGCTGGCCGCGCGTGGCGAGTTCAGCGCCAGCCAGCTGCTCAGCGTCGCCGACAGCGCCAGCCCCTCGTCCATCGTCGGCTACCGGCTGGTGGCCTTTTACCCCTGACGCGCCGGGCGCCGCGCGGCGCCCGCGCCTTGTTTTTCTTCCACGGAGATCCCTACCCCATGGCCACCCTGATCTGCGGCTCGCTGGCGTTCGATACCATCATGGGCTTCGAGGGGCGCTTTGCCGAGCAGATCCTGCCCGACCAGCTGCACATCCTCAACGTGTCCTTCCTGGTGCCCGCGCTGCGGCGCGACTTCGGCGGCTGCGCCGGCAACATCGCCTACGCCATGCGCCAGCTGGGCGGCCAACCGTTGCCCATGGCCACGCTGGGCAACGACGGCGGCGACTACCTGGAGCGGCTGCGCGCGCTGGCCATCGACACCGAGTTCGTGCGCCAGATCGACGACACCTACACCGCGCAGGCCATGATCATGACCGACCGCGACAACAACCAGATCACCGCCTTCCATCCTGGCGCCATGATGCAGGCGCACCGCACGGCCGTGCGCGCGCGCGCCGACATCGGCCTGGGCATCGTCGCCCCCGACGGGCGCGACGCCATGCTTCAGCACGCCGAGCAGTTCCATGCCGCCGGCATCCCCTTCGTGTTCGACCCCGGCCAGGGCCTGCCGATGTTCGACGGCCACGAGCTGGCGCATTTCGTCGAGCTGGCCAGCTGGGTCACCGTCAACGACTACGAAGGCCGCATGCTGTGCGAGCGCATGGGCGTGGAGCCGGCCGAGCTGTCGCGTCGCGTGCGCGGCCTGGTGGTGACGCTGGGCGGCGCCGGCTGTGACCTGTGGGAGGGCGGCCGCAAGACCCATGTGCCCGCCGTGGCGCCCGAGGCGGTGGTTGACCCCACCGGCTGCGGCGACGCCTGGCGCGGCGCGCTGCTGCACGGGCTGGAGCAGGGCTGGCCGCTGGAGCGCTGCGCCGCGCTGGGCAACCGCCTGGGCGCGCTCAAGATCGCCAGCCGCGGCCCACAGAACTACCAGGTCGATCCGGCCACGCTGGCCCTGGCCGGCGGCTGAGGGTTCACAGGGCCTCAGCCCAACGCCTTGCCCAGCGCCTGACCCATGCGGACGGCGCCGCCCGGCGCCCATTCGGCGGCAAAGCGCAAGGTGCCGCGCGGCCACAGCAGCACCACGGTGGAGCCGAGCAGAAAGCGCCCCATCTCCTGGCCGCGCTCCAGTTCGATGGCCTGGTCGTCGTAGCGCCAGCGGCGGATCTGGCCCGGCCGCGGCGGGTTGACCACGCCGTGCCAGGTGGTGGCCATGCTGCCGACGATGGTGGCGCCCACCAGCACCAGCGCCAGCGGGCCGCGCGCGGTGTCGAACTCGCACACCACGCGCTCGTTGCGCGCGAACAGCCCCGGCACGCCGCGCGCCGTCACCGGGTTGACCGAGAACAGATCGCCCGGCACATGCACCATGGCGCGCAGCCGTCCGGCGCAGGGCATGTGGATGCGGTGGTAGTCGCGCGGGCTCAGGTACAGGGTGGCGAACTGGCCGTGCTCGAACTCGGCCGCCAGCCGCGCGTCGCCGCCCAGCAGGGCGGTGGTGCTGTAGGCATGCCCCTTGGCCTGGAAGATCTGGTCGCGCTCGATGGCGCCGAACTGGCTGATCGCGCCGTCCACCGGGCACAGCCAGTCGGCCTCGGCCAGCGGACGTGCGCCGGGCTGGAGCGCGCGGGTGAAGAAGTCGTTGAAGCTGGCGTAGCTGTCGATGCGCGGCTCGGCCGCCTCGCTCATGTCGACGCCGTAGCGGGCGACGAAGCGGCGGATGGCGGCGTGCGTCAGGTCGCCCAGGCGGGCGCTGGCGGCGCGGCCGGCCAGCCGGGTGAGCAGCTGCTTGGGCAGCAGGTATTGGCCGGTGACGGCCAGGCGGTCGGACAGGGGTGTGGACAAGGCGGTGGCGTCGGTCGGTGGCGGTGGCAGGGACCGCGCGAGCCGCATTGTCCCCGATGCCGCGGCGCCGCTGGCGCCGCGCGGCGTCATCAGGCCGGCACGATCAGCGCATCGGCCTGGCGCGGCCTGGCCAGCGCCGTCTCGGCGCGCCAGCCGTACAGCCATTGCAGCGCGTCGTAGAAGCGCTCGGGCGTGCGGCCTTCCCACAGCTGGTTGCGCACCAGGCGCTCCACGCCGTCGGCGTGGTACAGGCGCCCCATCTCGCGCGCCGACAGCACCACGCGCGCGGTGCGCGGGATGCGGCTTTGCTCGTACAGCGCGAAGGCGCGGCCGATGTCCAGCGCGCAGGCCTTCATGGCCTCGGCCAGCGTCACCGCGTCCTCGATCGCCATGCAGGCGCCCTGCGCCAGGTACTGCAGCATGCCGTGCGCGGCGTCGCCCAGCAAGGTGACGCGGCCCGCCGTCCAGCGCGGGATCGGCTGGCGGTCGGCGGTGGCCCAGCGGCGCCAGCTCCTGGGGCATTCCAGCAACTGGCGCGGGCGCGGGTGGATGCCCTGGAAGTAGCTCAGCACTTCTTCCTTGCTGCCGTCGGAGACGCTCCACTGCTCCTGCTGGCGGCTGTGGAAGGTGACCACCAGGTTGTATTCGCTGCCGCCGCGCAGCGGGTAGTGCACCAGGTGGCAGTTGGGGCCGGCCCAGACCACCGGGGCGTTGACTTGCAGGTCGCGCGGCATGTCGGCCAGCGGCACCACGGCGCGGTACACCACGTGGCCCGACACGCGCGGCGCGTCGCCGAAGAAGAGCTCGCGCGCCACCGAGCGCACGCCGTCGGCCGCCACCAGGGCGTCGGCGGTGAAGCACTGGCCGTGCTGGTCGATGGCGGTGACGCTGGCGGCGTCCTGCTCGATGCGCACCACCTTGGTCGAGGTGCGAAACTGGATGCGGTCCGAGCCGCGCACTCCCTCTAGGATCGAGGTGTGGATGTCGGCGCGGTGGATCACCGCGTAGGGGTTGCCAAAGCGGGCGCGGAAGGCCTGGCCCACCGGAAAGCGCCCGACCACGCTGGCGTCGACCGCGTCCATCATGATCAGCTCGTCGGTGAACACGGCGCGGCGGCGCGCGTTCTCGCCCACGCCCAGCGCGTCCAGGGCGGCAAAGGCGTTGGGGCCGAGCTGGATGCCGGCGCCGATCTCGCCAATCTCGGCCGCCTGCTCCAGCAGCGTGACGCGCAGGCCCAGCCGGGCCAGCGCCAGCGCCGCCGCCAGGCCGCCGATGCCGCCGCCGACCACCAGCAGGTGCCGCGGTTCAGTCATGGGGTCTCCTGTTCACTTCAAAATCAATAGCTGCTGGCGCTTGCCAGACAAGCGCTGGGGCCTTTTTTTGCTCGAATCACTCGGGCTGGCCGATGGTGAGCGCGATCTCGCCCACGCCGTCGATGCGGCCGGTGATGCGGTCGCCCGGCTGCACCGCGCCCACGCCCTCGGGCGTGCCGGTGTAGATCAGATCGCCCGGCTGCAGGTGGTAGTAGTGCGACAGGTTGGCGACGATCTCGGGCACGCTCCAGATCAGCTCCTTCAGGTCGGCGTTCTGCCTGACCGTGCCGTTGACGCTGAGCTGGATGGCGCCGGCCCTCGGGTGGCCGATGGCGCTGGCCGGCACCAGCTCGCTCATCACCGCCGCCTGCTCGAAGTCCTTGCCGAAGTCCCAGGGCCGGCCCATTTCGCGCGACTTGATCTGCAAATCGCGCCGCGTCATGTCCAGCCCGCAGGCGTAGCCCCACACGCAGTCCTGCGCCTGCTCGGGCGCGACGCGCAAGGCCGGCTTGCCGATGGCGATGACCAGCTCCATCTCGTAGTGGTAGTTCTGGCTGCCCAGCGGGTAGGGCACGGTGGCGCCCGACAGCACCAGGTGGGCGGGGGTCTTGTTGAAGTAGAAGGGCGGCTCGCGGTCGGGGTCGAACCCCATCTCGCGCGCGTGGGCGGCGTAGTTGCGGCCGACGCAGAAGATGCGGCTGACGGCGTACTGCTGCGCGCTGCCGCGCACCGGCACGGCGGCCTGGGGGGCGGGGGGGAAGAGGTAGGAAGTCATGTGGTGTGCTCTTGAAAATGTAGCTGCTGGCGCTCGACTGGCGGGCGATGGAGGTCAAAAATCCTCGTAAAAACCGAGCGCACGCTGCATCGGCGCGTCGTCCACGTGGAACAGGTAGGCGTCCCGTCCGGTGGCGCGGTGCGTGAGCTGGGCGTGCGTCGGCACCGCCAGCGTATCGCCTTCCGTCCACTTCAGGGTGACGCCGTCGATTTCGGATTCGCCCTGTCCCTCGATCACGTGGATCACGCTGCTGGCCGAGCGCCGGCGCGGCGCGAAGTCCTGCCCGGCGCGCAGCTGCTGCGCCGAAAAGCCCAGCGTCGGCAGGCAGGGGCGGCCGGTCTCGGGGTTGACGTAGGCCAGCTGCACCGCCTCGTGCGCCGGCGTGACGCTGGCCAGCGCGCCCAGCGCCTGGCGCACGTCGCGCCACGGAAAGCGGATTTGCGGGTATTGCGGGCGCAGCGCCTGGCCCAGCGAGGCATAGGGCAGCAGGCCGGCGCGCAGGTACTTGTTCTGCGACGCGTCCGGCTGCGCGCCCGCCACCTGCGACGGGCCCTCGATGGCGTAGGACGCCTCCAGGTGGTAGATGAAGGGCAAGTCCAACGCGTCCAGCCACACCACCGGGCCGCTGCCTTCGTGGCCGTGCTCGTGCCAGTTGAGCGCCGGCGTCAGGATCAGGTCGCCCTTGTGCATCGGGCACTTCTCGCCGTTGACCGTGGTGTAGCCGCCTTCGCCCTCGATGACGAAGCGCACCGCCGTCGGCGTGTGGCGGTGGTTGGGCGCCACCTCGCCCGGCAGGATGAGCTGCAGACCGACGTAGATGGAGGGCGTGGCCACCAGCTTGTCCAGCCCGTGGCCGGGGTTGCACAGCACCAGCACGCGGCGCTCGGCCTTCTCGATCGGCGTCAGCTCGCCGGCGCGCAGCAGGTGGGGGCGCACGTCCTGGTAGCGCCACATGAAGGGCTGCGTCTGGCGCACTGGCTGGTGGCGCGGCAGCAGCCCGCGCAACTGCGGCCACAGCGGCGCCACCGAAAGGTCGTTGATGGCCTTCAGGTACTCGGGCGGCAGGTCTTCCAGCCGGCCCAGCGATTGGGCATGGCCGAGCGGGTTCAGGGTGTCGGGGGCGTTCATGGGTGGTCTCCTGGACAGTGGGGCCGGGCGCCGGGTGCCGGGTGCCGGCCAAGACAATTAATATGTATGCTTAGCAGTTTAGGCGATCAGGCCGCCTGGCGCAAGTGGCGGGCGACGCGGGCCCCCAGGCGCCGGCCGCTGCCGACACGGCGCTGTCACACAGGCCGTGGACAATGCGCCATGCTTGCTCAACCCCCCTTCACGCCGCCTGCCGCCTTCACCGACCCGAGCGCCGCGCTGGCGCAGGCGCGGCAGATCTACGACGCCGCTTGCGCCCACTTGCGCGCGGCGCTGGCCGCCTACATCGCCGGCCCGGCCGAGCCCGACGCCGCCCCCGAGCGCGTGCGCGCCTGCTACCCCTTCGTGCGCCTGCGGGTGCCGCACGGGCGGCACCCCGATTCGCGCCTGGCCTACGGCTTCGTGCAGCGCGCCGGCCATTACGAAACCACCCTCACGCGGCCCGACCTGTACGCCGACTACTACCTGGAGCAGCTGCGCCTGCTGATCGACAACCACGGCGTCACGCTGGAGGTGGGCACCAGCCACCAGCCCATCCCGCTGCCCTTCGCGCTGGCCGAGGACGAGCATTTCGACGGCGCGCTGAGCCAGGCGCAGCGCCAGCGCCTGGCCGAGGTGTTCGACCTGCCCGACCTCACGGCCATGGATGACCGCATCGCCAACGGCACCCACCAGCCGCCGCCCGGCGCGCCCGAGCCGCTGGCGCTGTTCACCGCGCCGCGCGTGGACTATTCGCTGCACCGCCTGCGCCACTACACCGGCACCTCGCCCGAGCACTTCCAGAACTTCGTGCTGTTCACCAACTACCAGTTCTACATCGACGAGTTCATCGCCCTGGGCGAGCGCGAGATGGCGCGCTCCGACAGCGGCTACGACAGCTTCGTGCAGCCCGGCAACGTGCTGACGCGCCGCAGCGGCCTGCCGCCACAGCCGGGCGACGAACGCGGCGCCGCCCCGCCGCGCCTGCCGCAGATGCCGGCCTATCACCTGACCCGGCCCGACCGCGGCGGCATCAGCTTCGTCAACATCGGCGTCGGCCCGGCCAACGCCAAGACCATCACCGACCACATCGCCGTGCTGCGCCCGCACGCCTGGATCATGGTTGGCCACTGCGCCGGACTGCGCGGCAGCCAGCAGCTGGGCGACTACGTGCTGGCCCACGGCTACGTGCGCGAGGACCATGTGCTCGACGAAGACCTGCCGCTGTGGATCCCGGTGCCGGCGCTGGCCGAAGTGCAGATCGCCCTGCAGGAAGCCGTGGCCGACGTGACGCGGCTGCGGGGGGCCGAGCTCAAGCGCGTGCTGCGCACCGGCACCGTCGCCACCACCGACAACCGCAACTGGGAGCTGCTGGGCGCGGGCAGCCCGCAGCGGCGCTTCTCGCAGTCGCGCGCCATCGCGCTGGACATGGAAAGCGCCACCATCGCCGCCAACGGCTTTCGCTTTCGCGTGCCCTACGGCACCCTGTTGTGCGTGTCCGACAAGCCGCTGCACGGCGAGATCAAGCTGCCCGGCATGGCCAATCACTTCTACCGCGAGCGCGTGGCCCAGCACCTGCTGATTGGCATCCGCGCCATCGAGCGCCTGCGCGAAAACGGCCTGCACCGCCTGCACAGCCGCAAGCTGCGCAGCTTTCAGGAAGTGGCGTTCCAGTGATGCTAATTAATTGATAGCTGCTGGCGCAGATTGCGCAGCGGTTTGCGCCGTAATTGACTGAGCTTTGATGGGGAAATCGGCAGGTTTACGCCAGCTTTACATGGCCTTGGCCGGTGCCACATGAGCGTCGCCGATACTTGGCGGCCATGAGAGGGATGGGTTCCAAGTTGGCGGCGCAGAGGCGCGGCGCCGTACTCGCGCTGGGCCTGCCGCTGGCGCTGGCCGCGTGCGTGGCGCCGCCGGCGGCCGAGGGCGAGCCGCCGGCCGCCATCGAGCTGCCGGCGCGCTGGAGCGCCCCCGTGCCGGAGCAGGCCGCGTCCGCCACCGGGCTGGCCGCCTGGTGGCAGCGCTTTGGCGACGCCGAACTCAGCGCGCTGGTCGAAGACGCGCTGCGCACCAGCCCGACGGTGGAGGCCGCGATGGCGGCGCTGCGCCAGTCGCGTGCGCTGGCCGACGTGGCGGCGGCGGGGCTGCTGCCCAGCGTGGGCGCCACGGCGTCGGCGCAGCGCAGCGGCACGGCGGCGCAGGGCTCGTCCAACCGCTTTGCCGCCGGGCTGAACGCCAGCTGGGAGCCCGACCTGTCCGGCGGCACCCGCGCCGGCGCCGAGGCCGCCGCGCTGGACGCCCGCGCCGCGCAGTTGCGCCTGGCCGACGTGCAGGTGTCGCTGGCGGCCGAAGTGGCGCTGGCCTGGATCGACGCGCGCCTGCTGCATGCCCGCCTGGCCATCGCGCAGGACAACCTGCACGCGCAGGAAGACACGCTGCGGATTGCGCGCTGGCGCCACCAGGCCGGCCTGGTGTCGGCGCTCGACGTCGAGCAGGCCAGCGCCGCCGCCGAACAGACCCGCGCCCAGCTGCCACTGCTGCGCACCAGCCTGGCACAGGCGCGCCACCGTCTGGCGGTGCTCAGCGGCCGCCCGCCGGCGGCCCTGCCCGAACTGGCCGGCGGCGCCGTGCCCCTGCCGCCCGACGCGCTGGCGCTGGCCTTTCCCGCCGACACCCTGCGCCAGCGCCCCGACGTGCGCCAGGCCGAGGCGCAGCTGCTGGCCGCCCGCGCGCGCGTGGCGCAGGCCGACGCGGCGCGCTGGCCCAGCCTGAACCTGTCGGGCACGCTGGGGTTGCAGGCGCTGACGCTGGGCGGCCTGAGCGGAGGCGGCGCGGCGGTGCGCTCGCTGATGGCCGGGCTGTCGCTGCCGCTGTTCGACGGCGGTGCCATCGCCGGCCGGCTGCGCGCCCAGCAGGCCGCGCGCGAGCAGGCGCTGGCCCACTACCGTGCCAGCGTGCTGGGCGCGCTGCAGGAGGTGGAGGACGCGCTGGCGGCGCTGGCCGGTGATCGGGCCCGCGGCGTCAGCCTGCAGGCGGCGGCCCAGGCGGCCGAGCGCGCCCAGGCACTGGCGCGCCAGCAGTACCAGGCTGGCCTGATCGACTTCAACGCCGTGCTGCAATCGCAGCGCACTCAGCTGGCGGCCCAGGACAGCCAGGCCAGCGCGCGCGCCAGCCTGGCCGCCAACCACGTGCGCCTGTACAAGGCGCTGGGCGGTGGCTGGGCGGCAGGCAGCGCCGACCCCAAGTGATGCCGACGATGAACGATTCCTCCACTCCCCAGGCCACCACGCCGTCCGAGCCGGCCGCCGTGCCCATCGAGCAACTGCTGGGCGACGCCCGGGCGGCGCGCTGGTGGCGCCGTCCTGCCCCGTGGATCGGCCTGGCGCTGCTGGTGGCGCTGGCGGGCGGCGCCTGGTGGTGGCAGGGCCGGCAGGCCCAGCGCGCGGCGCCGGTGTACGTGACGGCGCCGCTGGAGCGCGGCGACATCACGCTGACGGTGACCGCCAACGGCACGCTCAAGCCCACGCGCTCGGTGGCCGTGGGCAGCGAGCTGTCGGGCACCGTCAGCCGCGTGTGGGTGGATGTCAACGACCGCGTCACGCGCGGCCAGGTGCTGGTCGAGCTGGACCGCGCGAAGTTTCAGGACACCGTCAACCGCTCGCGCGCCGCGCTGGCGGCCGCGCAGGCGGCGCTGGCGCAGAGCGAAGCGACGGTGCGCGAGGCGCGCGCCAACCTGGCACGCTTCGAGGAAGTGGCGCGGCTGTCGGAAGGCCGCGTGCCCTCGGCGGCCGAGTTGGACACCGCCCGCGCCACCCTGGCGCGCGCCAGCGCCAGCACCGACAGCGCGCGCGCCGTGGTGGCACAGGCGCGCGCCACGCTGTCCACCGACGAGACCAACCTGTCGAAGGCCTCGATCCGCTCGCCCATCGACGGCGTGGTGCTGGCGCGCTCGGTCGACCCGGGCAATGCCGTGGCGGCCTCGCTGCAGGCGGTCACGCTGTTCACGCTGGGCGAGGACCTGCGCCAGCTGACGCTGGACGCCAGCGTGGACGAGGCCGATGTCGGCGCCGTGCAGACCGGCCAGACGGCCAGCTTCACCGTCAGCGCCTACCCGGCGCGCCACTACCCGGCGCGCGTCGAGCGCGTGGCCTACGGCTCGACCACCACCAACAACGTGGTCACCTACACCGCCAGCCTGAGCGTCGACAACGCCGACCTCAGCCTGCGCCCCGGCATGACCGCCACCGCCACCGTCACCGCCACCGAACGCCGGGGCGTGCTGCTGGTGCCCAACACGGCGTTGCGCTTTGCGCCTGCCAGCGCCGCGGCGCCCGCGGCCGCCGCTTCGGGCGACACCGGCCTGGTGTCGCGCATGATGCCGCGCCCGCCGCCCAGCGGCACGCGCCGCCCGCGCGAGGCCGGCGCTGGCCGCGGCGCGCCGGCCGGCGAGCAAGAGCGCCGGATCTGGGTGCTGCAGGAGCAGCAGCCGGTGCCGGTCAGCGTGCGCACCGGCATCAGCGACGGCCGGCGCACCGAGGTCAGCGGCGCGCAGCTGCGCGAAGGCGTGGCGGTCATCATCGACCAGAAGGCGCAATGACCGCCGTGCCGCCGTTGATCCGCCTGCGCGGCATCACCAAGGTGTACGGCGAGGGCGCCGCCGCCTTCCAGGCGCTGCGCGGGGTCGACCTGGACATCGAGCGCGGGGAGTTCGTGGCCATCATGGGCCCCAGCGGCTCGGGCAAGTCGACGGCGCTGAACCTGCTGGGCTGCCTGGACCGGCCCAGCGGCGGCCAGTACCTGTTCATGGGCGCGCACGTCGAGGCGCTGTCGCGCGACGAGCGCGCGCGCCTGCGGCGGCGCCATTTCGGCTTCGTGTTCCAGGGCTTCAACCTGCTGCCGCGCACCAGCGCGCTGGAGAACGTCGAGCTGCCGCTGCTGTATCGCGGCGAGCCGGCCGCGCGGCGCCGCGCCGCCGCGCTGCGCGCGTTGCAGGCGGTGGGCCTGCACGACTGGGCGCACCACACGCCGGCCGAGCTGTCGGGCGGCCAGCAGCAGCGCGTGGCGATCGCGCGCGCCATCGTCACCGAACCGGCCGTGCTGCTGGCCGACGAGCCCACCGGCAACCTCGACAGCCAGCGCAGCCACGAGATCATGGCCTTCCTGGCCGGCTTGAACCGGCAGGGCATCACCGTGCTGATGGTGACGCACGAGCCCGACATGGCTGCCTATGCGCGCCGCATCGTGCGCTTCGTCGATGGCCGGGTGGCCAGCGACCAGCGCCATGCCCGGCCCACCCAGGCGGCCGGCCAGGAGGAGGCGGCCTGATGCTGTGGAACACCCTGGTGCTGGCCCTGCGCTCGATCCAGCGCAACCTGCTGCGCTCCTTCCTGACGGTGCTGGGCATCGTGATCGGCGTCTCGGCGGTCATCACCATGGTGACGCTGGGGCGCGGCGCCACGCAGGCGGTGCAGACCCAGATCGCCAGCCTGGGCACCAACCTGCTGATGATCCGCCCCGGCCAGCGCATGGGCCCGGGCGGCGGTGGCGCCACGGCGCCGCCGTTCAAGGACAGTGACGCCGATCTGATCGCCAGCCAGATTTCCGGCATCGCCGCCGTGGCCCCCGAGGCGCGCGCCGCCGTCACCCTGGTGGCCGGTGGCCAGAACTGGAGCAGCAGCGTGGTCGGCTCGACCAACGCCTGGCTGCAGGCCGGCAACTGGACGCTGGCGGCCGGCCGCCCCTTCACCGACGGCGAGCTGCGTGCCGGCGCGGCGGTGTGCATCATCGGCACCACCATTCAGCGTCAGCTGTACGGCGGCGCCGATCCGGTCGGCCAGTCGCTGCGCGTCAAGCAGATGCCTTGCCAGATCATCGGCCTGTTCAAGTCCAAGGGCCAGGGCTCGTTCGGCAACGACCAGGACGAGGCGGTGCTGATGCCGCTCAAGACGCTGCAGCGGCGCGTGACGGGCAACACCAACGTGGGCACGTTGCTGGTGTCGATGGACCCGGCCAGCGACCCGGCGCGCATCAAATCGGGCCTCGCCGAGTTGCTGCGCGAGATGCGCAAGCTGTCGGCCGGCGACGACGACAACTTCAACGTGCTGGACACGCAGCAACTGGCCGACACCTTGTCGGGCACGACGCGGGTGATGACCATGCTGCTGGGCGCGGTGGCCGCCGTCAGCCTGCTGGTGGGCGGCATCGGGGTGATGAACATCATGCTGGTCAGCGTGACCGAGCGCACGCGCGAGATCGGCCTGCGCCTGGCCATCGGCGCGCTGGAGCGCGAGGTGTTGCTGCAGTTCCTGATCGAGGCGGTGGTGCTGGCCAGCCTGGGGGGCCTGATCGGCGTGCTGCTGGCCACCGGGGCCTCGGCCCTGCTGGCCCAGCTGATGAAGGTGCCCTACGTGTTCCAGCCGGGGATCAACCTGCTGTCCTTCGTCTTCGCGGCGGGCATCGGCGTGCTGTTCGGCTACTTCCCGGCGCGCCGCGCCGCGCGCATGGACCCGATCGAGGCGCTGCGGCACGAATAGCGGCCGGTGCCGGCGCTCGGCGCATCCGCGGCGCCCGAGTCAGCGCCAGGCAGGGCGCTCCGGTCACTGATGCCGGTCGCCTGCCGCCCCGTGCACATCGTGCTCGTGTTCGCCCTGCAGCTGCATGGCGGCGGCCAGCAGGTCGCTGCCGGATCCGGTCCACTCGGGCGGCACCTGCGACGGCGACAGCGTGGTGGTGCGGAAGGTCTTGGCCTGCTCCGGCACCAGGTGGCTCACGGGTGCCGGGGTCGGTGGGCGCTTGCGCGTCAGCTCCTCGGCGATCTGCACCGCCGACGCCGGGCGGCCGGCGATGGTCGGCCGGATGCCCGGGCTGGCCGCCAGGTCTTCGGCCGTGGGCGGATGCAGCGCGAAGCTGTGCGCATCGGCCAGCGGCCAGTACAGGCGATAGACGTTGTGCTGGTTGGGCAGGTCGTTCAGGATGGCGCCGAAGCGCATGGTCGGCATCATGGCCGACAGCAGGCGCACTTGCGTGGCGTCGACGCGGCGCACGATGTGGTGGGTGTACAGCTGGTCGGGGTGCATCAGGCCGGCGGCCTGCAGAAGCTCCTTGAGCGCGTGCAGGGTGTTGGCGTGGTACTGCGCCACGCGCGGCGCTTTGTCGGCCACCACCAGCGCGCGCTCGCGCAGCGGGTCCTGGGTGGTGATGCCGGTGGGACAAAACCCCGTGTGGCACACCTGCGCCTGGATGCAGCCCAGCGCCATCATGAAACCGCGCCCCGAGTTGCACCAGTCGGCGCCCAGCGCGAACATGCGCGCCAGGTCGAACGAGTTGATCACCTTGCCGGCGGCGCCGATCTTGATGCGGTGCCGCAGGTTGACGCCGATCAGCGTGTTGCTGACCAGGTTCAGCCCTTCCTGCACCGGTGCGCCCATGTGGTCGGCGAACTCGATCGGCGCCGCGCCGGTGCCGCCCTCGGCGCCGTCGACCACGATGTAGTCGGGTGTGATGTCGGTCTCCAGCATCGCCTTGACGATGGCGAACCATTCCCAGATGTGACCGATGCACAGCTTGAAGCCGACCGGCTTGCCGCCCGAGAGCTCGCGCAGGCGGGCAATGAAGTGCATCAGCTCGATCGGGGTGGAGAACGCGCTGTGCGCCGACGGCGAGACGCAGTCCTGGCCCACCGGGATGCCGCGCGCGGCGGCGATTTCGGGCGTCACCTTGGCGCCGGGCAGCATGCCGCCGTGGCCCGGCTTGGCGCCCTGGCTGATCTTGATCTCGATCATCTTGACCTGAGGGTCGACCGCCTGCTGGGCGAAGCGCTCGGGGCTGAAGGTTCCGTCCTCGTTGCGGCAGCCGAAGTAGCCCGAGCCGATTTCCCAGATCAGATCGCCGCCGTGCTCGCGGTGGTAGCGGCTGATGCCGCCTTCGCCGGTGTCGTGCGCGAAGCCGTCCATCCGGGCGCCCAGGTTCAGCGCCAGGATGGCGTTGGCCGACAGCGCGCCGAAGCTCATGGCCGAGATGTTGAACACGCTGGCGTTGTAGGGCTGGGTGCAGGGCGAAACCCCTTCGCGCGGCACGCCGGGCTGGCCGCCGATCCAGATGCGAAAGTCGTGCGACTCGATGTGGGTGGTCTGCATGGAGTGGTTGATCCACTCGTAACCGTTGGCGCCGACGTCCAGCTTGGTGCCGAAGGGCCGGACGTCGGGCATGCCCTTGGCGCGCTGATACACCACGCTGCGCTGCGCGCGTGTGAATGGCTCGCCGGCCTCGACGTCGCCTTCGATGAAGTACTGGCGGATCTCGGGCCGGATGAATTCGAGCGCGAAGCGCATGTGCCCCAGGATGGGGTAGTTGCGCAAGATGGCGTGGCGCGACTGGCGCAGGTCATACACCCCCACGCCCACCAGACCGGCCAACAGCAGGAACAGCGCCGTCACCCCCAGGCCAGGGCCGACCAGGGCCATCCAGAGCAGGCTGAGCAGCGCGCCCAGTGCGCACAGCAGCAGCGTGCTGTAGCGGATCGAATCGGTCAGAAAGGCCCGAACTGGCATGGTGGCGCTCCGGTGATGACCGTCCGCTCGCCTGGCCCCTGGGAAGCCACGAGGGCAGGCAGGCGTGGACGGATCACATCTTAGCCAAGCGCCCCCGCCGGGGAAACCCGCAGTGCCGATCCGGTGGCTGCGCGCCAGGGCGCCGCCGGTGTCCGGGCTCAGTACTGCGGTTGCAGCCGCCGCAGCGTCGCCACGGCGTCGTCGGCGAGCCGGAACCCGTTGCCGTGGCGTTCGGCCAGTTCGGCGCAGCGCCGGCTGAACGCCTCCACACCCTGGGCGTAGACGAACTGCGCGGCCCCGCCGGTCCAGGCCGGAAAACCGATGCCGAAGATGCTGCCGATGTTGGCGTCGTGCACGCTGGTCAGCACGCCCTCGGCCAGGCAGCGCGCGGTTTCCACCGCCTGGCGGTATAGCAGGCGGTCCTGAATCTCCTGCACGTCCCAGGCCATGCCGGGCTTTTCGAACAGGGTCTTCAGCTCGGGCCACAGCTGCTTTTTCGCGCCCTGTGGGTAGTCGTAGAAGCCGCCGCCACCGGCGCGGCCGGGGCGCCCCAGCTGCTTGACCATGCGCTCGACCAGCAGTTCGCCGGGCGTCGCCTCGTAGGTCTTGCCCTCGGCGGCGAAGTCGGCGCGGGTCTGGTCCAGCACGTGCACGGACAGCGACAGCGCGGTTTCGTCCAGCACCGCCAGCGGCCCCACCGGCAGGCCGGCCTGCACGGCGGCGTTTTCGATCACGGCGGCGGGAATCCCCTCGCCCAGCATGGCGGCGCCTTCCATGACGAACGTGCCGAAGGTGCGGCTGGTGTAGAAGCCCCGCGAATCGTTGACCACGATGGGCAGCTTGCCCAGCGCCAGCACGTAGTCGTAGGCGCGCGCCACGGTTTCGTCGTCGGTTTGCTGGCCGCGGATGATCTCGACCAGCTTCATCTTGTCGACCGGACTGAAGAAGTGGATGCCGATGAACTTGCGCGCGTCGCGGCTGGCCTGCGCCAGGCCGGTGATGGGCAGCGTGCTGGTGTTGCTGGCAAAGAAGCCACCGCCCGCCAGCATGGGCTCGGCCTCCTTCGTCACCTGGGCCTTGAGTTCGCGGTTCTCGAACACGGCCTCGATGATCAGCTCGCACCCCTTCAGATCGGCGGCGTTGGCGGTCGGGGTGATGCGCCCCAGCAGCGCCTGCTGCTCGAGCGCGCTCATGCGGCCCTTGTCGACGCGCTTTTGTGTCAGCTTCGCACTGTAGGCCTTGCCGTGCTCGGCCTTCTCCAGCGACACGTCCTTGAGTACCGTGGCGATGCCGCGGCTGGCCTGTGCCCAGGCGATGCCGGCGCCCATCATGCCGGCGCCCAGCACGCCCACCTTCTGCAGCTTCGAGCGCGGCACGCCCTGCGGGCGCGACTGCCCGCTCTTGATGGCGTTCAGGTTGAAGAAGAAGGTGTTGATCATGTTCTTGGCCACCGGCCCGGTCATCAGGCTGGCCAGGTAGCGGCTCTCGATGCGCGAGGCGGTGTCGTAGTCGACCTGGGCGCCCTCGACCATGGCCGCCAGGGCGGCCTCGGGTGCCGGGTAACGGCCGCGCGTCTTGAGCTTGAGCATGGCTGGCGCCACCACCAGCGCGCCGGCGATCTTGGGGCTGGCGGGCGTGCCGCCGGGCAGCTTGTAGCCCTTGGCGTCCCAGGGATGCTGAGCCTGCGGGTGCTCGGCGATCCAGGCCAGCGCGCGCGGGCGCAGCTCGTCGGCGCTGGCCACCAGCTCGTGCACCACGCCGATCTCCAGCGCCTCGCGCGGGCCGAACAGCTTGCTTTCCATGATGTAGGGCTGCGCGGCCATCAGCCCTAGCAGGCGGGTGAACTTGGTGATGCCGGTGCCGCCGGGGATCAGGCCCAGGGTGAGCTCGGGCAGGCCCAGTTGCAGCTTGGCATCGTCGACGGCGATGCGGTGGTGGCCGACCAGCGCGGTTTCCATGCCACCGCCCAGGGCGCTGCCGTTGATGCAGGTGACGACGGGAAGGCCCAGCGTCTCCAGCGTGCGAAAGCACTTCTTGATGCGCTCGATCTCGGCAAACACGCTGGCGGCGTCGGCCGCCGTGTTGCGCATCACGCCCTTGAGGTCGGCGCCGGCGAAGAAGGTCTTCTTGGCCGAGGCCAGGATCAGGCCCTTGAGGCGGTCCTTGTCCTTGACCACCTGCTCGGTCACCGCCACCAGGTCATCCTGCCATTGCCGGCACATGGTGTTGACGGGCGAGTCCTGCTGGTCGAAGGTAATGGTGGCCACCGCTCCGGCGGCGGTGTCGTCGATGGCGTAACGCAGTGTCTGGAGTTGCATGTTGACTATTGATTTAGGAGCTGCTCGCGCTGGATGGGCAAGCGCCAGAGGCTGATTGGATTCAGATTTTCAGAAGGCCGCGGAGCCGGCCATGCGGGTGAACCCCGTCGGCGGGCCTGCGCCGAAGGCGACTCAGGGGCGTCACACTCTTTCCACGATGGTGGCGATGCCCATGCCCCCGCCCACGCACAGCGTGGCCAGGCCGTAGCGCAGGCCGCGCCGGTGCAGCTCGTCGATCAGCGTGCCCAGGATCATGGCGCCGGTGGCGCCCAGCGGGTGGCCCATGGCGATGGCGCCGCCGTTGACGTTGACCTTCTCGTGCGGCACGCCGAACGCCTTCATGAACTTCATCGGCACGGCGGCGAAGGCCTCGTTGACCTCGAACAGGTCGATCTGCTCGATGGTCATGCCCGCCCTGGCCAGCGCCTTGCGCGTGGCCGGCATCGGGCCGGTCAGCATGATGGTCGGGTCGGCCCCCGAGACGGCGGTGGCCACGATGCGCGCGCGCGGCGTGAAGCCATGGCTGCGCGCGGCCGCCTCGCTGCCGATCAGCACGGCGGCAGCGCCGTCGACGATGCCCGAGGAGTTGCCGGCATGGTGCACGTGCTCGATGCGCTCGACCTGCGGGTAGCGGCCGATGGCCACGGCGTCGAAGCCCATCGCCCCCAGCTGCTCGAACGAGGGCCGCAGGCCGGCCAACGCCTCGGCGGTGGTGCGCGGCTTGATGAATTCGTCCTCGGCCAGGATGGTCTGGCCCAGGAAATCCTTGACCGGCACCACCGAGCCGGCAAAAAAGCCCCCTTCGCGCGCGCGCGCGGCGCGGCGCTGCGACTCGACCGCGAAGGCGTCCACGTCCTGACGCGAAAAGCCCTCCAGCGTGGCGATCAGGTCGGCGCCCACGCCCTGCGGCACGAAGTCGGTGGCGCTGTTGGTGGCTGGGTCTTGTGCCCAGGCGCCGCCGTCGGAGCCGATGGGCACGCGGCTCATGCTCTCCACGCCGCCGGCCACCACCAGGTCTTCCCAGCCGCTGCGCACTTTCTGCGCCGCCAGGTTGACCGCCTCCAGGCCGGAGGCGCAAAAGCGGTTGAGCTGCACCCCGGCGCACTGCCAGTCCCAGCCGGCCTTGAGCGCCGCCACCTTGGCGATCACCGAACCCTGCTCGCCGATCGGCGACACCACGCCCATGACGACGTCGTCCACGGTGGCGGTGTCGAAGTCGTGGCGCGCGCGCAAGGCCTCGAGCGTGCCGGCCAGCAGGTCGACCGGCTTGACCTCGTGCAGGCTGCCGTCTTTCTTGCCCTTGCCGCGCGGCGTGCGCACGGCGTCGAAAACAAAGGCTTCGGTCATGGGGTTCTCTCGCAGGTAAGTTGTGAAGCGGGACCTCTCAGTATAGATATTTTCCAAAGCGATCGCTTGGCAAAAATAAACCGTGTGACACAAGCCGTGCCGCGACGCGCGTGCAGCGGCCAGGCGCCGTTTGCGGCACGGCGCGGGCGGGTGCGTCGCGCGCTCACCATGGGGGTGAGCGCCAGTGCCCGCGCGGGTTGGGCGAAGATCGCAAGCGGTCAACGACCGTTTCCAGGTCCGAGCCGCTGCTCGGCCTTGAGCATGGCCCGGCCAGCACGCGCACAGGCGAAAGACCGCTGGCTGACTTCAGGCCAGCAGCGCGTTGACGCGCCTGACGTAGGCGGCGGGGTCGTCGGGCAGGCCGCCTTCGGCCAGCAGCGCCTGGTCGAACAGGATGTGCGCCAGCTCGTCGAAGCGGTCATGGCCGTCCAGCTTCTTCACCAGCGGGTGCCCGGGGTTGATCTCCAGCACTGGCCTGGCGTCGGGCACGGCCTGGCCGGCCTGCTTGAGCACGCGCGCCAGTTGCAGGCTGATGCCGCTGTCCTTGACCACGAGACACGCGGGCGAGTCGATCAGCCGGGTGGTGACGCGCACGTCTTCCACGCGCTCCTTGAGCGTTTCCTTGAGCTTGTCGACCAGCGGCTTGACGGCTTCGGCGGCTTGTTCCGCGGCTTTCTTCTCGGCTTCGTCCTGCAGCTCGCCCAGGTCCACCGCGCCCTTGGCCACCGACTGCAGCGGCGTGCCGTCGAACTCGTGCAGGAAGGACAGGGCCCATTCGTCCACGCGGTCGGTCATCAGCAGCACCTCGATGCCCTTCTTGCGGAAGATCTCGAGCTGCGGGCTGTTCTTCGCGGCCACCAGGGTGTCGGCGGCGATGTAGTAGATGGCCTTCTGGCCCTCCTTCATGCGCGCCTTGTAGTCGGCCAGCGACACGACGGGGCCGTCGTGCATGGTCGAGGCGTAGCGCAGCAGCCGGGCGATGCGCTCGCGGTTGGCGTGGTCCTCGCCCAGGCCTTCCTTCAGCACGGCGCCGAACTCGCGCCAGAAGCTGGCGTACTTGTCGCTGGCGGCGGCTTCTTTCTTGTCCTGCACGTCCGTCACTTCGGCCGCGCTGCCCTCCGCTTCGGCCTGGGGCGCCTCGGGCTTCGCGCTGGCCAGTTCCTCCAGCAGCGCCAGCACGCGGCGCGTGTTGCCCTCGCGGATGGCTTTCACGTCGCGGCTTTCCTGCAGCAGCTCGCGGCTGACGTTGAGCGGCAGGTCGCTGGAGTCGACCACGCCCTTGACGAAGCGCAGGTAGCGCGGCAGCAACTGCTCGGCGTCGTCCATGATGAACACGCGCTTGACGTAGAGCTTGACGCCGGGCTTCTTGTCGCGGTCCCACAGGTCCATCGGTGCGTGGCTGGGCACGTACAGCAGTTGCGTGTATTCGGTGCTGCCTTCGACGCGGTTGTGGCTCCAGGCCAGCGGCGGCTGCCAGTCGTGCGCGATCTGCTCGTAGAACTGGGTGTACTGCTCGTCGGTGATGTCTTTTTTGGGTCGCGTCCACAGCGCGGTGGCCTGGTTGACGGTTTCCCACTCGCCGGTCTTGACCATGCGGCCGGGCTGGCCCTCTTCCTTGCCTTCCTCCCAGGTCTCGCCTTCCATCTGGATCGGCAGGGCGATGTGGTCGGAATACTTGCCGATCAGCTCCTTGATGCGCCAGCCGTCGGCGAACTCGAGTGCGTCCTCGCGCAGGTGCAGGATGACGCGGGTGCCGCGCTCGGGCAGCGTGATGGTCTCGACCGTGAAGTCGCCGCTGCCGCCGCTGCTCCAGCGCACGCCCTGCTCGGGCGGCAGGCCGGCGCGGCGCGTCTCCACCGTGATCCGGTCGGCGACGATGAAGCCGGAGTAGAAGCCGACGCCGAACTGGCCGATCAGCTGCGCATCGGCTTTCTGGTCGCCCGACAGGCGGGCCATGAACTCGCGCGTGCCGCTCTTGGCGATGGTGCCCAGGTGCTCGATGGCCTCGGCCTCGCTCATGCCGATGCCGCTGTCGGCGATGCTCAGCGTCCGGGCGTCCTTGTCGAAGGCGATGCGCACGCGCAGCTCGGGCTGATCGCCATACAGGCTGCCGTCGGCCAGCGCCTCGAAGCGCAGCTTGTCGCAGGCGTCGGAGGCGTTGGAGATCAGCTCGCGCAGGAAGATTTCCTTGTTGGAGTACAGCGAATGCGTGACCAGGTGCAGCAGTTGGGCGACTTCGGCCTGGAAGGCGTGTTTCTGGGTGCTCATGGGAAAAGGCAATGACGGTTGAAGAAGGGAAGCGAAGAAATCGCGCCGTACGTGGGGCCGTCGGTCCGGATTTTCAAGACACCGGCGCCGACCGGCGCGCCGCGGCTCAGAACGCCTCGTGCTCGCCCAGGTAGCGCCATTGCCCGGCGGGCAGCTGGCCCAGGCGCACGCGGCCGATGCGCACGCGCTTGAGGCCGGTCACCGTCAGGCCGACCAGCTCGCACATGCGGCGGATCTGGCGCTTCTTGCCTTCGCGCAGCACGAAGCGCAGCTGTTCGGGGTTCTGCCAGTCGACCAGCGCCGGCTTGAGCGGCTGGCCGTCCAGGGCCAGGCCATGGCGCAGGCGCGCCAGTTGCGCGGCCGGAAAGGCGGCCTGCACGTTCTCGACCAGCGCGCCGTAGCTGACGCGCACCAGGTATTCCTTGTCGACATCCGAGTGCTCGCCGATCAGCTGGCGCGCCACGCGGCCGTCCTGCGTCAGCACCAGCAGGCCGGTGGAGTCGATGTCCAGCCGCCCGGCCGGCGCCAGCCCCTTGAGCTGCGCCGGCGCGAAGCGGGTGCGGCTGGCGTCGCCGGCCCAGTGGCTGCGCGCCTGGATCAGGGTCACCGCCGGCTGGTGGCCGTCCTCGGCCTGGCCGCTGACGTAGCCCACCGGCTTGTGCAGCAGGATGGTGACGCGCTGCGCCTGCGCGGCGTCGGCGCGGCGGTCGACCGTGACCTGGTCTTGCGGCCCCACCTTCAGCCCCATCACCGCCAGCTGGCCGTTGACGCGCACCCAGCCGCGCTCGATCCAGTCGTCGGCCTCGCGGCGCGAGCACAGGCCCAGTTCGGCCAGGCGCTTGTTCAGGCGGATTGCGCCGCCCGTCGTCGGCGCCGGGGCGGCGGCAGGCCGCGGCGCGCGGTGAAAGCGGGGCGTGTCGGTGGTCATGGGGCAACTCGATGACTATTAAATTTGTAGCTGCTTGCGCTCGACAGACAAGCGCTGGAGGCTGATTTTCCTAGAATTGGCGTGAGCGCAGGGCGGCCAGGTCGAGAATGCGCAGGCCGCCATACTCGATGCGCAGCAGGCCCTGGATGGCCAGGGCGTGCAGCGCCTCGTTGACGCGCTGGCGCGACAGGCCCACCAGATAGGCCAGCTCCTGCTGGGTGATGCGCAGCACCTCGCCCACGCCGGGGAACAGCACCGGGTTGACCAGCGCGGCAATGCTGCGCGCCACGCGCTGCTCGGGGTTGGGCGTGCGGTCGGCCTCCAGCGCGCCGATGAACTGCCCCAGCCGCTCGTTGAGCTGGCTCATGATGAAGCGGTTGAAGCCGATCGAATGGTCCAACAGCCAGTGGAAGGTGTCGGCCGGCAGGCCGGCCACCAGGCTGCGGCGCAGCGCGCTGACGTTGTAGCGGTAGGGTTCGCGCTTGAGCACCGTGCCTTCGCCAAACCAGCCCCCGGGCGTGAGGCCGGAATAGGTGATGGTCTGTCCGTCGGCGGTTTCGGTGCTCATCTTCAGCAGGCCGTCGACGACGCCGAACCAGTAGGTCACCGGGCGGCCCATGCGAAAGATCAGCTCGCCCGGCTCGGCGCGCGTGACGCGCAGCTCGGGCGCCGCGCGGTCGTATTCGTCCGGCTTGAGGTGCGACAGCCACGGCACCCCGGCCAGCTCGGCCTCGGTGAGCGGGCGACGGCGGTCATGCAGGGCAAGGCGCAGCGGCATTCAGGGAAAACCCAGACGAAATTCGGTCTCAATTGTCGTCCAAACGACAACTTGGCGTCAAAGTCTGGCCGTACCATCCGACCACAACGATGCCTGTGGTGGGACATCGACGGTTGGACGCACAGGAGACGAGCCGCATGGCGATCACCTTTCCCCGCCTGCTGCAAAAGCACGCCGCCGAGCGCCCGGGCGAGCCGGCGCTGCGCGAGAAGGAATACGGCATCTGGCAGACTTGGAGCTGGCAGCGTGCCCTCGACGAAGTGCGCTGGATGGCCTGCGGCCTGACGGCGCTGGGCTTCACACCGGGGCAGAACCTGGCCATCGTGGGCAACAACCGCCCGCACGTGTACCTGATGTTCCTGGTGGCCCAGTCGCTGCGTGGCGTGCCGGTGCCGATGTACCAGGACGCGGTGGCCGCCGAGATGGCCTTCGTGCTGCGCGACGCCGAGGTGCACTTTGCCCTGGCCGAGGACCAGGAGCAGGTCGACAAGCTGCTGGAGCTGCGCGACGCCGAGGGCGAGGAGGCGGTGCCGGGGCTGACCCACATCATCTACGACGACCCGCGCGGCCTGCGCAACTACCGCCAGCCGGGCCTGATCAGCGTCGATGAGCTGATGGCGCTGGGCCGCCAGCACGAGCAGGCGCACCCGCAATTGTTTGCCGAGCTGGTGGCGCAGGGCCAGCCCGATGACGTGGCGGTGATCCTCTACACCTCGGGCACCACGGGCCGGCCCAAGGGCGTGTGCCAGACGCACGCGGCCTTCGTCGCGTCGGCGCAGGGCGGGGTGCAGACCGACGGCCTGAACGCCTCGGACGACGTGCTGTCCTACCTGCCGCCGGCCTGGGTGGGCGACTTCCTGTTCTCGATGGCGCAGTGGCTGGTGGCCGGCTTCACCATCAACTGCCCCGAGTCCAGCGACACGGTCAGCATCGACATGCGCGAGATCGGCCCCACCTACTACTTCGCGCCGCCGCGCGTGTTCGAGGGCATGCTGACCTCGGTGTCGATCCGCATGGAGGACGCGGCCCGCTTCAAGCAGCGCATGCACGCCTACTTCATGGGCGTGGCGCGGCGCGTGGGCTCCGACATCCTGGACGGCAAGCCCGTGGGCTTGGGTGACCGGCTGCTGTACGGCGTTGGCAATCTGCTGGTGTACGGGCCGCTGAAGAACGCCATGGGCCTGTCGCGCATCCGCGTGGCCTACACCGCCGGCGCGGCCATCGGGCCCGACCTGTTTCGCTTCTTCCGCTCCATCGGCGTCAACCTCAAGCAGCTGTACGGCCAGACCGAGACCTGCGCCTACGTCTGCATCCAGAAGAACGGTCAGGTCAAGCTGGAGAGCGTGGGCCAGGCCGCGCCCGGCATCGAGCTGAAGATCGCCGACAGTGGCGAGGTGCTGGTCAAGGGCGTGTCGGTGCTCAAGGAATACTACAAGCGCCCCGACGCCACGGCCGAGGTGATCGACGAGAACGGCTACTTCAAGACCGGCGACGCCGGCGTGCTGGACCGCGACGGCCACCTGCGCATCATCGACCGCGCCAAGGACGTGGGCAAACTGGCCGGCGGCGCCATGTTCGCGCCCAACTACATCGAGAACAAGCTGAAGTTCTTCCCGCAGATCAAGGAAGCCGTGTGCTTCGGCCACGAGCGCGATCGGGTCTGCGCCTTCATCAACATCGACTTCGAGGCCGTCGGCAACTGGGCCGAGCGCCAGGGCCTGCCCTACGCCGGCTATGTCGACCTGGCCGGCAAGCCCGAGGTGCTGAAGATGATGGCCGAGTGCGTCGAGAGGGTGAACGCCGACCTGGCCGGCGAGGAAGGCATGGAGGCCACGCAGATCGCGCGCTTCCTGGTGCTGCACAAGGAGCTGGACCCGGACGACGACGAACTGACGCGCACGCGCAAGGTGCGCCGCAGCTTCATCGCCGAAAAGTACGGCGTGCTGATCGACGCCCTGTACGCGGGCCGCGCCGAGCAGTTCATCGAGACCGCGGTCAAGTTCGAGGACGGGCGCACCGGCAAGGTGGCCGCCACGCTGAAGATCCTGGACGCCAGGACCTACCCGCCCGTCAGGAGCGCGGCATGAACACGATTGCTACTGAAACAATAGCTGTTGGCGCTCGCCAGACGGGCGCTGAAGGCCAGTTTGATTCGTCTTCTGGGGCCAAGAAGATCGGCGACGTGATCCTGGACGTGCAGAACATCAGCCTGCGCTTCGGTGGCGTCAAGGCGCTGACCGACATCAGCTTCAACGTCCGCGAGCACGAGATCCGCTCCATCATCGGCCCCAACGGCGCGGGCAAATCGTCGATGCTCAACTGCATCAACGGCGTCTACACGCCGCAGGAAGGCAGCATCACCTTCCGCGGCCAGACCTTCAGCCACATGAACTCGCGCCAGGTGGCGGAGATGGGCGTGGCGCGCACCTTCCAGAACCTGGCGCTGTTCAAGGGCATGAGCGTGATCGACAACATCATGACCGGGCGCAACCTGAAGATCAGAAGCAACCTGCTGCTGCAGGCGCTTCGCCTCGGCCCGGCCGAGCGCGAGGAGGTCCGTCACCGCGAATTCGTCGAGCACATCATCGACTTCCTGGAAATCCAGGCGCACCGCAAGACGCCGGTGGGCCAGCTGCCCTATGGCCTGCAAAAGCGGGTCGATCTGGGCCGGGCGCTGGCCATGGAGCCGCAGGTGCTGCTGCTGGACGAGCCGATGGCCGGCATGAACGTCGAGGAAAAGCAGGACATGAGCCGCTTCATCCTCGACGTCAACGACGAGTTCGGCACCACCATCGTGCTGATCGAGCACGACATGGGCGTGGTGATGGACATCAGCGACCGCGTGGTGGTGCTGGACTACGGCAAGAAGATCGGCGACGGCACGCCCGACGAGGTGCGCGGCAACGAAGACGTGATCCGGGCCTACCTGGGCACCAGCCACTGAACACGGGGACGCAAGATCATGGGGTTCTTTCTCGAAACACTGTTCGGCGGCCTGATGACGGGCATGCTGTACGCGCTGGTGGCGCTGGGCTTCGTGCTGATCTTCAAGGCCTCGGGCGTGTTCAACTTCGCGCAGGGCGCGATGGTGCTGTTCGCGGCGCTGGCGATGGCGCGCTTTGCCGAATGGCTGCCGCACTGGCTGGGCTTTGAAAGCAAGCTGCTGGCCAACCTGCTGGCCTTCGCGCTGGCAGCGGTGGTGATGTACGCCGTGGCCTGGCTGATCGAGCGCCTCGTGCTGCGCCACCTGGTCAACCAGGAAGGCGCCACCTTGCTGATGGCGACCTTGGGCATCACGTATTTTCTCGACGGCTTGGGCCAGACGCTGTTTGGCAGTGCCAGCTACCAGATCAACATCGGCATGCCCAAGGACCCGATGTTCCTGTTCGAGAACACCTTCCAAGGCGGGGTGCTGGTGAGCCAGGAAGACCTGATCGCGGCCCTGATTGCCGCCGCCCTGGTGACTGGACTGACCCTGTTCTTCCAGAAGACCAAGACCGGCCGTGCCCTGCGCGCGGTGGCCGACGATCACCAGGCGGCGCAGTCCGTCGGCATCCCGCTCAACCGCATCTGGGTCATCGTCTGGACCGTGGCAGGGGGCGTCGCCCTGGTGGCCGGCATGATCTGGGGCAGCAAGCTGGGCGTGCAGTTCTCGCTGGCCACGGTGGCGCTGCGGGCGCTGCCGGTGGTCATTCTGGGCGGCCTCACCAGCGTGCCTGGCGCCATCATCGGCGGGCTGATCATCGGTGTGGGCGAAAAGCTGTCCGAGGTCTACCTGGGCCCCTTTGTCGGCGGCGGCATCGAGATCTGGTTCGCCTACGTGCTGGCGCTGGTGTTCCTGCTGTTCCGTCCGCAGGGCTTGTTCGGCGAAAAGATCATTGATCGCGTCTGACGTCGCTCCTGCATTGATAGCATTTGGCGCACGCTGGATAAGCCCCAACAATCGATTCGAATCAGATCATGTTCTATAGAGAAAACGGTCAGTTCAAGACCTCTTACCAGGCCGACCAGCAGATCTTCCCGATCGCGCAGGATCGCTGGGCGGTGCTGCTGCTGGTGGGCCTGGCCTTCGTGGCGGTGCCGCTGCTGGCCAGCGAATACCTGTTCTTGTCGGTCCTGATTCCGTTCCTGATCATGGCCATGGCGGCCATCGGGGTGAACATCCTGGTCGGCTACTGTGGCCAGATCTCGCTGGGCTCGGGCGCCTTCATGGCCGTCGGCGCCTATGCGGCCTACAACATGTATGCGCGCATCCCGGACATGCAGATGCTGGTGGCGGTGCTCACCGGCGGCGCCTTCGCGGCCCTGGTGGGCATCGTGTTCGGCATCCCCAGTTTGCGCGTGCGTGGTCTCTATCTGGCGGTGGCGACGCTGGCGGCGCAGTTCGTGTGCGACTGGGCGTTTCTGCGCATCAGCTGGTTCACCAACCACAGCACCTCGGGTTCGGTGTCGGTGTCCAATCTCCACGTGCTTGGTCTGCCGGTCGACACGCCGGCGCAGAAGTACCTGTTCTGCCTGAGCCTGCTGGTGGTCTTTGGCCTGCTGGCCAAGAACCTGGTGCGCAGCGCCGTGGGGCGCGAGTGGATGGCCATCCGCGACATGGACGTGGCCGCGGCCGTGATCGGCATCCGCCCCATGTACGCCAAGCTGAGCGCCTTTGCCGTTTCCAGCTTCATCGTCGGCGTTGCCGGCGCGCTGTGGGGATTCGTCAACCTCGGCTCGTGGGAGCCGGCGGCGTTCTCGGTCGACCGCTCGTTTCAGCTGCTGTTCATGGTGATCATCGGCGGGCTGGGCTCGATCCTCGGCTCGATTCTGGGCGCGGCGTTCATCATCGTGCTGCCGATCGTGCTCAACCTGTTGCTGCCGTGGCTGGGTTCGCTGTTCGGGCTGGAGGTGTCGATCGCCGCGGTCGAACACACCCAGGTGATGATTTTCGGGGCGTTGATCGTCTGGTTCCTGATCGTCGAGCCGCATGGCCTGGCCAAGCTGTGGAGCGTCGGCAAACAGAAGCTGCGTATCTGGCCGTTCCCGCATTGAGGCGTCAGGGGCCGGTCCGGACGCCAGGCAGCGCTGGCGCCACATTTCCATTTTTTCTTGATTGTTCGCGTTTCCGTCACCCTTTTTTCAACAGGAGGCAAACCATGAAGTTCCGTCAAGTGACCCTTACCGCCGCGGCGGTACTCGCGCTGGGCGCGTCCGCGTCGGTGCACGCGCAGGCACAGCAGTTCTTTCCGGTGCTGAGCGGACGCACCGGGCCGGTGGCGCCGAACGCCACGCCCTGGGCCAACGGCCACAACGACTACATGAAGCTGGTCAATGCGCGTGGCGGCATCAACGGCGTCATGACCCTGGTGGAAGAGTGTGAAACAGCTTACGCCACTGACAAGGGCGTCGAATGCTACGAGCGCCTGAAGGGCAAGCACGGTGGTGCCACGGTATTCCAGCCGCTGTCCACCGGCATCACGTTCGCCCTGACCGAGAAAGTGCCGGGCGACAAGATTTCGCTCATCACTTCCGGCTACGGCCGCAGTGACACCGCCGATGGCGGCGTGTTCAAGTGGAATTTCCCGCTCATCGGCCACTACTGGGTGGCCGGTGACACCGTGCTGCAGCACATCGCCAAGAAGGAGGGCGGCTGGGACAAGCTCAAGGGCAAGAAGATCGCCGTGGTCTATCACGACAGCCCGTTCGGCAAGGAGCTGCTGCCCATCGTCCAGGAGCGCTCGAAGATGCACGGCTTTGAGCTGCAACTGTTACCGGTGCCCGCACCCGGCGTCGAGCAAAAGGCGATCTGGCTGCAGGTGCGTCAGCAACGGCCCGACTTCGTGATCATGCAGACTTGGGGCGTGATGACGCCGACGGCCATCAAGGAAGCGGTGGCCACCGGCTACCCGCGCGAGAAGATGTTTGGTACGTGGTGGTCCGGCGCCGAGCCTGACCTCAAGGACGTCGGCGCCGCCGCCAAGGGCTACAGCGCCGTCATGATGCAGCATGGCGCCGAGCCGCAGTCTGCCGTCGTGAAGGAAATCCTGGAGAAGGTGCACGCCAAGGGCCAGGGCACCGGACCCAAGGAAGAGGTGGGTAGCGTGCTGTACATGCGCGGAGTGCTGGGCGCCTTGCTGGCCGTCGAGGGCGTGCGCGCCGCGCAGGAGCGCTTTGGCAAGGGCAAGGTCATGACCGGCGAGCAGGCCCGCTGGGGCTACGAGAACCTGAACCTGACCCAGGCAAAGCTGGACGCGCTGGGCTTCAAGGGTGTGATGCGCCCGGTGTCCACCAGCTGCCAGGACCACATTGGCTCCAGTTGGGCGCGCGTGCATACCTGGGATGGCAGCAAATTCACCTGGAGCTCTGACTGGCTGGAAGCCGACCAACAGATCATCAAGCCGATGGTCAAGCAGTCGGCCGACAAATACGCCGCCGAAAAGAAGCTGACGCGCCGTAGCGCCAACGACTGCGGCAGCTGAGCCTGAACCGCCAGCGGGCGGCCCCTGGCCGGCGCGGCGCGCCCGCATCTCAAGTGCGGGCCGCCGCTGTTGAGCGGTCCGCCCACCCCTGGATGAGTGCCCGCCACGGATGGGGGCCACTGGAGCGAAGATCATGACCACCGCATCGCGCATCGTGCTGACCGTCAACGGCATCGAAGTCATCTACAACCACGTCATCCTGGTGCTCAAGGGCGTGTCGCTGACGGTGCCGGAAGGCGGCATCGTCGCCATCCTGGGTGGCAACGGCGCCGGCAAGACCACCACGCTGCGCGCCGTCTCCAACCTGCTCAAGGGCGAGCGCGGCGAGGTCACCAAGGGCACGATCGAATACAAGGGCGAGCGCATCGAGAACCTGAGCCCAGCCGACCTGGTCAAGCGCGGCGTGGTGCAGGTGATGGAAGGCCGGCACTGCTTCGCCCACCTGACGATCGAGGAAAACCTGCTCACCGGCGCCTATACGCGCAGCGACAAGGGCGAGATCGCCGCCAACCTGGAGAAGGTCTACAACTACTTCCCGCGCCTCAAGACCCGGCGCACCAGCCAGGCCGCCTACACCTCGGGTGGCGAGCAGCAGATGTGCGCCATCGGCCGCGCGCTCATGACCAACCCCGACATGGTGCTGCTGGACGAGCCCTCGATGGGCCTGGCGCCGCAGATCGTCGAGGAGGTGTTCAACATCGTGCGCGACCTCAACACCAAGGAGCGCACCACCTTCCTGCTGGCCGAGCAGAACACCAACATGGCGCTGAAGTACGCCGACTACGGCTACATCATGGAAAGCGGCCGCATCGTGATGGACGGCAAGGCCAGCGACCTGGCCAGCAACGAGGACGTCAAGGAGTTCTACCTCGGCGTCGGTGGCGGCGAGCGCAAGAGCTTCAAGGACGTCAAGAGCTACAAGCGACGCAAGCGCTGGCTGGCCTGAGCGCCGCCCCTGCCGCGGCGCCGTGCCGGCACGAGGTGCGCCTTGGCGCATCAACTGACCGGCGAATACGAATCAAAACAGCTTCAGGAGTCCAACCAGCCTGCGCGAGCAGCTCCTGTTTAAAGAGCATTCACCATGACCGAATTCTTCGACGCGTTGGAAACCCGTGACCCCGCCGCGCGCGAGGCGGCGCTGATGGCCGCGCTGCCGGCGCACGTCGCCCATGCGCAGCAGCGCAGCGCGGCCTTTGCCGACATCCTGGCCGGCGTCGATGCCGCCGCCATAGGCTCGCGCGCCGCGCTGGCGCGCCTGCCGGTGACGCGCAAGGGTGAGTTGCTGGCGCGCCAGCAGGCCAGCCGCGCCGCCGGGCGCGATGCCTTCGGCGGCTTTGCCACCGGGCGCTGGGGCGCGGCCATGCGGCGCGTCTACGCCAGCCCCGGCCCGATCTACGAGCCGGAAGGCACGGCCGTGGACTACTGGCGCACCGCGCGCGCGCTGTACGCGGCGGGCTTTCGCGCCGGCGATCTGGTGCACAACGCCTTCAGCTACCACATGACGCCCGGCGCCTTCATCCTGGAGGCCGGGGCGCTGGCGGTCGGCTGCACGGTGTTTCCGGCCGGCACCGGCCAGACCGAGCAGCAGCTGCAGGCCATTGGCGAGCTGAAGCCCACCGCCTATGTCGGCACCCCCAGCTTTCTGCGCATCCTGTTCGAGAAGGCGCAGGAAAGCGGCGCCGACATGCGCAGCCTGACCAAGGGCATGGTCAGCGCCGAGCCCTTTCCGCCGTCGCTGCGCGACTGGTTCGCCGAGCGCGGCATGACGGCCCGCCAGAGCTATGCCACCGCCGATGCCGGCCTGATCGCCTACGAGACGGCGGCGCGCCAGGGCCTGGTGCTGGACGAGGGCGTGATCGTCGAGATCGTGCGCCCGGGCACCGGCGATCCGGTGCCCGAGGGCGAGGTGGGCGAGGTGGTGGTCACCGTGCTCAACCCGGACTACCCGCTGATCCGCTTTGGCACCGGCGATCTGTCGGCGGTGCTGGCCGGTGCCTGCCCCACCGGGCGCACCAACACCCGCATCAAGGGCTGGATGGGGCGCGCCGACCAGACCACCAAGATCCGCGGCATGTTCGTCCACCCCGGCCAGGTGGCCGAGGTGGTGCGGCGCTTCCCCGAGGTGGCGCGTGCCCGCCTGGTGGTCACCGGCGCCATGGCCAACGACCAGATGACGCTGCGGGTCGAATCCGCCAACGTGCCTGGCCTGGCCGAGCGCCTGGCCGACGCCGTGCGTGACGTCACCAAGCTGCGCAGCCAGATCGAGCTGGTCGCCCCCGGCAGCCTGCCCAACGACGGCAAGGTGATCGAGGACGCGCGCAGTTACGAATGACGCGCGGGCCGCGCCGCCGACTCGGGGATTTCCCGATGCGCGCGTGGCTGGGCGCCGGCGTTGCAACTGGATACCATCACCTGTTTTCACCATTGAATCTCAAGGAGCTGCTGTCATGACCATTCTGTTCAAGCTGAGCCTCGCCACGGTCGCCGCCCTGACGGCCATGGGCGCGCAGGCGCAAGCGTTTCCGGCGCCGGGCAAGACCATCACCCTCATCGTGCCCTTTGCCGCTGGCGGCCCCACCGACAAGGTGGCGCGCGACCTGGCCGAGGCCTTGCGCAAGCCGCTGGCTGGCGCCACCGTCGTCATCGACAACGCCGCCGGCGCCGGCAGCACCATTGGTGCCGCCAAGGCCTTCCGTGCCGCGCCGGACGGCTACACGCTGCTGGTCACCCACATCGGCATGGCCACCACGCCGGCGCTGTACCGCAAGCTGCCCTACAACGTGGAAGAGTTCGAATACCTCGGCCTGATCAACGAAGTGCCGATGGTGGTGGTCAGCAAGCCCGGCCTGCCGGCGGGCAACTGGGCCGAGCTGAAAACCTGGATCGGCGAGAACAAGGGCAAGATCAACCTGGCCAACGCCGGCCTGGGGGCCGCCTCGCACCTGTGCGGCCTGATGCTGCAACAGGCGCTGGCCACCGAGATGACCACCATCGCCTACAAGGGCACGGCGCCGGCCATGACCGACCTGATGGGCGGCCAGGTCGACATCATGTGCGACCAGACCACCAACACCACCAGCCAGATCGAGGGCAAGAAGATCAAGGCCTTCGCCGTCACCACGCCCAAGCGCATCACCATGCCGCCGGTCTACAAGGACCTGCCGACGCTGCAGGAGGTGGGCATGAAGGGCTTCGACGTTTCCATCTGGCACGGCCTGTACGCGCCCAAGGGCACGCCGGCGGCGGTGGTCAAGGCGCTCAACGAGGCGCTGCAGGTGGCGCTCAAGGACGCCGACTTCATCAAGAAGGAAGAAGCGCTGGGTGCCGTGGTGGCGCACGACGACCGCGTCACCCCCGCCGGTCACAAGAAGTTCGTGACCGCCGAAGTCGCCAAGTGGGGAGCGGTCATCAAGGCGGCCGGCCAGTACGCCGACTGAGCGGGCGGGTCCACCAAGGCGGGTGACGGGGCAGGCGGCAGGCGCCATGAAACGCGCGCTGCGCCTGGTCGACTCCATCACCGAGCTGAAGCCCGCGGCAGACGCCGGCTGCCTGGCCGTCAGCGGCTCGCACGGCGGCATCAGCTCGGCCCACTATGCGCTGGCGGCGCGACCGCTGATCGCCGTCTTCAACGACGCCGGCGTGGGCAAGGACGATGCGGGGCTGGCGGCCCTGCCGTTCCTGGCCCGACACGGCATCGCCGCCTGCACGGTGGCCCACACCAGCGCGCGCATCGGCGAGGCGCGCAGCACGCTGGAAGATGGCGTGCTCAGCCACTGCAACCCCCAGGCACTGGCCCTGGGCATCGCGCCGGGGCAGCCGTGCGGGCAAGTCATCCGGCACCTCGAACGCACTGGAGGATGAACATGGCTCGGAATTTCAAATCGAATCGGCGTCTGGCGCTTGCGGGGACGGCGCTGGCAGCTATTTGTTTGATAGCTAACAATGCCTGGGCCCAGGGCGCCTGGCCGACCAAGCCGGTCAAGATCGTGGTGCCGTTTGCCCCTGGTGGCACTACCGACATCCTGGCGCGGGCCATCGCGCCGGAGCTGAGCAAGGCCTTCGGCCAGCAGTTCATCGTCGACAACCGCGCCGGCGCCGGCGGCAACGTGGGTGCCGAGGTGGTGGCCAAGTCACCGGGCGACGGCTACACGCTGCTGATGGGCACGGTGGGCACGCATGGCATCAACCGCGCGCTCTACCCCAAGCTGCCCTACGACCCGATCCAGGACTTCGTGCCCATCACCCTGGTGGCCAGCGTGCCCAACGTGATGGAAATGAACGCCGACAAGGCCCGCGCGCTGGGCATCCACAACGTGCAGGACTTCCTCAGGCACGCCAAGGCCCACCCCGGCAAGCTGAACATGGCCTCCAGCGGCAACGGCACCTCCATCCATCTGGCTGGCGAGCTGTTCAAGCACATGACCGGGGTCTTCATGACCCACATCCCCTACCGCGGCTCCGGCCCGGCGCTGCTGGACCTGGTGGCCGGCAACATGGATGTGATGTTCGACAACCTGCCGTCATCGATGGCGCAAATCAAGGCCGGTAAGCTCAAGCCGCTGGCCGTGACCAGTGCCAAGCGCTCGGCGGCCCTGCCTGACGTGCCGACGGTGGAGGAGGCCGGTGGCCCGGCCCTCAAGGGTTACGAAGCCAGCAGCTGGTTCGGCCTGCTGGCTCCCGCCGGCACGCCAGCGGACATCGTCAACCGCTTGCAGCAGGAATCGGCCAAGGCGCTGGCCTCGCCGGCCGTCAAGGAGAAACTGCTGGCTCAGGGCGCCGTGCCGGGGGGCATTGCGCCCGGCGAGTTCGCCCTCATGATTGCCGACGAACACGCCAAGTGGGCCAAGGTGGTGAAGGCCTCTGGCGCCAAGGTCGACTGACCGGCGCCAAGCCGGGGGGCGTCGGTCGTCCTGCGGGGGCGGGGGCGGCCGCCTCAAACGCCCCAGACCACGTCCTTGCCGGCAGCGCTGCTGCGCTCCAGCAGCTCGATGAAGGGCGCGGCGCGCTGGCGCAGTGACACCAGTTCCTGGCGCGCGAATTCATCCGCGGTGGCCTGCGCGCGCGCCTCTTCGTCGCTGGTGGGCGCCGCATGGGCGTGACCCTGGGCTTCGCGCCGCTCGATCTCGGCCTTCAGCGCGGCGATCGCGGCCGGTACCTGCTCCACGGTCACGATGCCCGTGGGGCTGACGGGCTTGCCGATGATTTTCAGCAGTTCCTCGGCCGAAGCCTTCAGCATGATCACGTCGGCGACGGCCTGCGACTTGAATTTGTAAAGCATGAATGAAGTCTCCGGTTGGTGGCGCGCCCCTGGCACCCTGACCGGGATTGTGCCTCGTTCGGGTAATTACCAAGCTGTCCGGCGTCAAACGATCTTGACGGCTGATGATTGACATATAAACTATTCCTATATAAACGACATGCGGTTTGGCACAGGAGACTGAACATGAAGATCGTCTGCATCGGCGGCGGCCCGGCCGGCCTGTATTTCTCGCTGCTGATGAAGCAGCACAACCCCGCGCACGACATCACGGTCATCGAGCGCAACCGGCCCTATGACACCTTCGGCTGGGGCGTGGTGTTCTCCGACGCGACGATGGAAAACATGCGCGTGTGGGACAGGAAATCAGCGGATGACATCCAGTTGGCCTTCAACCACTGGGACGACATCGAGCTGCTCTTCAAGGGCGAGGTGATTCGCTCGGGCGGCCACGGCTTCGTCGGCATCGGGCGCAAGAAGCTGCTCAACATCCTGCAGGACCGCTGCCAGGAAGTGGGTGTCAAGCTGGTGTTCGAGCGCGACGTCGAATCGGACGCCGAATTCGCCGACGCCGACCTGATCATCGCCAGCGACGGCATCAACTCCAAGATCCGCAAGCTGCACGAAAACATCTTCAAGCCCGAGCTGCTGGTGCGCCCCAACCGCTTCATCTGGCTGGGCACCAACAAGCTGTACGACGCCTTCACCTTCGACTTCGTGCGCACCGAGCACGGCTGGTTTCAGGCCCACATCTACAAGTTCGACGAGACCACCTCCACCTTCATCGTCGAGTGCCCGGAGCACGTGTGGCTGGCCCACGGGCTGGACCAGGCTTCGCAGGACGACTCCATCGCCTTCTGCGAGAAGCTGTTCGCCGGCAACCTGAAGGGCGAGAAGTTGATGACCAACGCGCGCCACCTGCGCGGCTCGGCCTGGATCAACTTCACCGACGTCGAGTGCGGCCAGTGGTGGTTCAGGAACGCCAATGGCGCGCACGTGGTGCTGATGGGTGACGCGGTCCACACGGCGCACTTCGCCATCGGCTCGGGCACCAAGCTGGCGCTCGAAGACGCCATGGAGCTGACCGCCGAATTCATGCGCCATGGCGACCACCCGGACAAGATCATCGAGGTGCTGACCAATTACCAGGCCTCTCGCAAGGTCGGTGCGCTGCGCGTCAAGAACGCCGCGCGCAACGCCATGGAATGGTTCGAAGTGTGCGGCGAGCGCTACTGCGACCAGCTGGAGCCGCCGCAGTTCATGTACTCCATGCTCACGCGCAGCCAGCGCATCAGCCACGAGAACCTGCGCGAGCGCGACCACGTCTGGCTGGAAGGCTATGAGCGCTGGTTCGCGCGCCGCGACGGTCTTCAAGTTGCCGACGCCGCCACGCCGCCACCGCCCATGTTCACGCCGCTGAAGGTGCGCGGCCTGACGCTGAAAAACCGCGTCATGGTCTCGCCCATGGCGCAGTACTCGTGCGTCGATGGCGTGCCGGGCGACTTCCACCTGGTGCACCTGGGCAGCCGCGCCCTGGGCGGCGCCGCCATGGTCATGGCCGAGATGACCTGCATCACGCCCGAGGGCCGCATCACCCCCGGTTGTCCCGGCATCTGGAACGCCGAGCAAAAAGCCGCCTGGACGCGCATTGCCGACTGGATTCACGCCCACTCCGACTGCAAGTTCGCCATGCAGATTGGCCACGCCGGCGGCAAGGCCTCCACGCGCCTGGCCTGGGACGGCACCGACCTGCCCCTGGAAAGCGGCAACTGGCCCATCGTCTCGGCATCGGCCCAGCAATACCTCCCCGGCGTCAGCCAGACCGCCAAGGAGCTCAGCAAGGCCGAGATGGAAACCATCAAGCAGCAATTCGTCCAGGCCGCGCGTGATTGCATCGACATCGGCGCCGACTGGCTGGAGCTGCACTGCGCCCACGGCTACCTGCTGTCGGCCTACATCTCGCCGCTGACCAACCACCGCAGCGACGAGTACGGCGGCAGCCTGGAAAACCGCCTGCGCTATCCGCTCGAAGTCTTCAAGGCCATGCGCGCCGTCTGGCCGCAGGACAAGCCCATGTCGGTGCGCATCTCGGCGCACGACTGGGTGGAAGGCGGCATCACGCCGGCCGACGCGGTGGAGATCGCCAAGGCCTTCAAGGCCGCCGGTGCCGACCTCATCGACTGCTCGGCCGGCCAGGTCAGCAAGGACGAAAAACCGGTCTTCGGCCGCATGTGGCAGACGCCGTTTGCCGACCGCATTCGCCAGGAAGCCGGCATCGCCACCATCGCCGTGGGCGCCATCAGCGAGGCCGACCATGTCAACAGCATCCTGGCCGCCGGCCGTGCCGACCTGTGTGCCGTGGGCCGCCCGCACCTGGCCAACCCGGCCTGGACGCAGACCGAGGCCGCCGCCATCGGCTACACCGGCCTGCCCTGGATCAAGCAGTACTACCAGGGCAAGCGCCAGCTCGAAGCCAATCTGGCACGCCAGCGCGCCATGGGCCAGCAGACCGTGGCCATCCCCAAGCCGGTGGTGGGCTGACGCATGGTGGACAAGGTGCAAGCGCCGGCCTGGAGCCAGCGCCACATCCTGGTCACCGGGGGCGCGCGTGGCATCGGCCGCAGCGTCACCCAGGCGCTGCTGGCGCAGGGCGCGCGCGTCACGGTGCTGGGGCGCAGCCTGCCCGATGCGCAGGCGCTGCGCACGCTGGCCGGCAGCGACGAGGCGGCCGAGCGTCTGCACGCCGTGGCGGCCGATGTCAGCGATCCTGAAGCCGTGGCCGCTGCGTTTGCGGCGGCGAGCGCACGCTTTGGCGCCATCGACACCCTGGTCAACAACGCCGGCCAGGCCAGCAGCGCCCCGGCGCTCAAGACCGACCTGGCGCTGTGGCAGCGCATGCTGGCCGTCAACCTGACGGGCGCCTGGGTCTGCACCCAGCAGGCGCTGCCCGGCATGGTGCAGGCTGGCTGGGGCCGCGTGGTCAACGTGGCCAGCACGGCGGCGCAGCGCGGCTACGCCTATGTCAGCGCCTACTGCGCGGCCAAGCATGGCGTGCTGGGCCTGACGCGCGCGCTGGCCCTCGAATTGGCCACCAAGGGCGTGACGGTGAACGCCGTCTGCCCCGGTTTCACCGAGACCGACCTGCTGGCCGACAGCGTGGCCAACATCATGGCCAAGACCGGGCGCACCGAAGAGCAGGCGCGCGCCGACCTGGCTGCAGGCAACCCGCAAAAGCGCCTGATCCAGCCGCAGGAGGTGGCGGATGCCGTGCTGTGGCTGTGCCAACCGGGCAGCGGTTCGGTCACCGGCCAGGCCATCTCGGTCAGCGGCGGCGAAGTGATGTGATGTGAGGAGCAAGCCATGGATCTCGAAGCCCGCGCCCACGCCGAACACCCCGAAGAGCTGCGCCTGTGGCTGCGCCTGCTCACCTGCACGCAACTGGTGGAGCGCGAGCTGCGCACACGCCTGCGCGACGAGTTCGAGACCACGCTGCCGCGCTTCGACTTGATGGCGCAACTCGAGCGCGTGCCTAGTGGCCTGCGCATGAGCGAGTTGTCGCGCCGCATGATGGTGACCGGCGGCAACGTGACCGGCATCACCGATCAGCTGGAGGCCGAGGGCCTGGTCGAGCGGGTGGCGGTGGAGGGCGACCGGCGCGCCTTCAGCGTGCGCCTCACACCCGCTGGCCGCAAGCAGTTCAAGGCCATGGCCGAGCGCCACGAGAGTTGGATCGTTGACGCCTTCGCCGGCCTGTCGTCGACCGAGATTCAAGCCCTGCACCAGCTGCTGGGCAAGGTCAAACACCACTTTCAGGAGATCGCGTGAAACACTACATTCCCAGCACCAACCCGATGCGCCCCCAGTACGGCGCACGCGCCAGCTATCAGGCCAAACACTTCGCCTGGCACTGCGGCGAAGACGGCGTGGCCACCGTCTCGCTCAACCGCCCCGAGCGCAAGAACCCGTTGACCTTCGACAGCTATGGCGAGTTGCGCGACCTGTTCAACGGCCTGCGCCAAGCCACCGACGTCAAGGTGGTGGTGGTGACGGGCGAGGGCGGCAACTTCTGCTCGGGCGGCGACGTGCACGACATCATCGGCCCGCTCACAAAAATGACCATGCCCGAGCTGCTGGAGTTCACCCGCATGACGGGCGACCTGGTCAAGGCCATGCGCGGCTGCCCACAGCCCATCATCGGTGCCATCGACGGCATTTGCGCCGGCGCCGGCGCCATGATGGCGCTGGCCTGCGACCTGCGCTACGGCACGGCCGCGACCAAGACGGCCTTCCTGTTCACCCGCGTGGGCCTCGCGGGCGCCGACATGGGCGCCTGCGCGCTGCTGCCGCGCATGATCGGCCAGGGCCGCGCCAGCGAACTGCTGTTCACCGGCCGCGCCATGACGGCCGATGAAGGCCTGGCCTGGGGCTTCTTCAACGCCCTGCACGACGGCGGCGAGCTGCTGGCCAAGGCCCAGGCCGTGGCGCGCCAGCTTGCCGCCGGCCCCATGTTCGGCCACGCCATGACCAAGAACATGCTGGCGCAGGAATGGTCCATGACCATCGACCAGGCGATCGAGGCCGAGGCCCAGGCCCAGGCCATCTGCATGCAGACCCAGGATTTCCGCCGCGCCTACGAGGCCTTTGCCGCCAAGCAAAAGCCCGTCTTTGGCGGGGATTGATGGCATGAATACCGGACGCGAAGGACGCGAAGGATTCGCGAAGGACGCGAAAAATATTCCATTGGTTTCTTTCGCGCTTTTCGCGAGATTTCGCGTCCTTCGCGTCCGGATGTTGGATTTGCTGGAACACCGCCGATGACTCCCACTACCACCCATCTGAACCTGCCGTTTTTTGACGTCGCGCACCGCGACATCGCCGCGCGGCTGCCGGCCTGGGCCGCCGAGCAGCAGGTCGACGAAACCGACGACCGCGCCGCTTGCCGCGACTGGGTGCGGCGCCTGGGCGCGGGCGGCTGGCTGCGCTACTGCGTGCCGGGCGACAGTGGCGGCGCGCTGCCGCAACTCGACTCGCGCGCGCTGGTGCTGCTGCGCGAGACGCTGGCGTTTTACTCGCCGCTGGCCGATTTTGCCTTTGCCATGCAGGGGCTGGGCAGCGGGGCCATCTCGGTGGGCGGCAACGCCAGCCAGCGCCAGGCCTATCTGTCGCAGGTGGCCAGCGGTGCCAAGATCGCGGCCTTCGCGCTGTCCGAGCCCGAGGCCGGCTCCGACGTCGCTGCAATGAAATTGCTAGCTACTGGCGCGCGTCCCGATTGCGTTGCAGGCCAAAAAGACGATACGTACTTTCTGGACGGCCGCAAGACCTGGATCAGCAACGGCGGCATCGCCGACTTCTACTGCGTGTTTGCCAAGACCGACCCGGGCGGCGGCAGCCGTGGCATCAGCGCCTTCATCGTCGACGCCGGCACACCGGGCCTGGACGACTCGGCCCACATTCAGGTGATGGCGCCGCACCCGCTGGCCACCCTGGTGTTCGAGCGCTGCCGCGTGAGTGGCGAGCAGATGCTGGGTGAGGTCAACGGTGGCTTCAAGCTGGCCATGCAGACGCTGGACATCTTCCGCGCCAGCGTGGCCGCCGCCGCCCTGGGCATGGCGCGCCGCGCGCTGGCCGAGGCGATCTCGCATGCCAAGCAGCGCCAGATGTTCGGCCAGACCCTGGCCGACTTTCAGCTGACGCAAGCCAAGCTCGGCGAGATGGCGGCGCTGATCGATGCCGGCGCCCTGCTGACCTACCGCGCCGCCTGGATGCGCGACACCGCGCAGGGCAGCCAAAAGGAGCGCAGCGTCGCCGCCGCCATGGCCAAGATGACCGCCACCGAAAACGCCCAGCGCGTGATCGACATGGCGCTGCAAATGCACGGCGGCCTGGGCGTGATGGTGGGCAGCAAGGTCGAATCGCTGTACCGCGACATCCGCTCGCTGCGCATCTACGAGGGCGCGACCGAGGTGCAGCAGCTCATCATCGGAAAGAGTGTTCTTCAGGAGGCCTGAACATGACGACGCCATCCGCACAAACCGACCGCTACGTGCACGACCGCCTGCCGCCGCGCGAGCAGTGGCCCGAGTTTCGCTACGACCTGCCCGAGTTGCAGGTGCCCGACCAAACCAACGTGGTCACCGCGTTGTTCGACGCCGCGCGCGCCAACGGCTGGGCCAACCGCCTGCTGCTGCGCGCGCCGGGCGAGACCTACACCTACGCCGAGGCCGAGGCACAGGTCGGCCGCATGGCCGAGATGCTGATCAAGGACTTCAAGCTCGAGCCCGGCAACCGCGTGCTGCTGCGCGGCGGCAACTCGATCGGCATGGCGCTGGCCTGGCTGGCCGTGGTCAAGGCCGGCCTGATCGTGGTGCCGACCATGCCGCTGCTGCGCGCGGTCGAGCTGGACAAGGTCATCGACAAGGCGCAGCCGGCGCTGGCCCTGTGCGAGGTGGCGCTGCTCAAGGACATGGTGCAGGCGGCGCAGGACGCCAAGGGCAAGCTGCCGGTGATCGCCTTTGGCGACCCGAAGCGCGCGGACGGCGTCGAGCAGCGCGCCGCGCGCCGCTCGCCCGACTACGCCGGCTGCGCCACCGCTGCCGACGACATCGCCTTGCTGGCCTTCACCAGCGGCACCACGGGCGTGCCCAAGGCGGTGGTCACCACGCACCGCGACATTCTGGCCGCCTGCAACGCCTGGCCGCGCCACGTGCTGAAGATGACGCCCGACGACATCGTCACCGGCTCGCCGCCGCTGGCCTTCACCTTTGGCACCGGAGGCCTCTTGATCTATCCCATGTGGGCGGGGGCCTCGGTCTACTACCCCGACGTGCGCTTCAACCCCGAGACCATGGTGCGCAAGATGCGCGACAACGGCATCACGGTCTGCTACACCGCGCCGACGTTTTATCGCCAGATGGCGCCGTATGCGCAGGCGCTGGGCATTCCCAGCCTGCGCATCTGCGTCAGCGCCGGCGAGGCCCTGCCCGACGCCACGCGCCAGCTGTGGAAGCAGGCCACCGGCATTGAGATGCTCGACGGCATCGGCGGCACCGAGATGTGGCACATCTACATCTCCTCGGCCGGCGCCGAGGTGCGCGCCGGCAGCATCGGCAAGGTGGTGCCCGGCTACCAGGCCAAGGTGGTGGACGAGAACGATCAGGAGGTGCCGCGCGGCACCGTCGGGCGGCTGGCGGTGATCGGGCCCACGGGCTGTCGCTACATGGATGACGAACGCCAGACCAAGTACGTTTCCAACGGCTGGAATCACCCGGGCGACGCCTTCACCCAGGACGAGGACGGCTATTTCCACTACCAGGCGCGTGACGACGACATGATCATCACGGCCGGCTACAACGTCGGCGGCCCCGAGGTCGAGGACTGCCTGCTGGCCCACCCGGCGGTGGCCGAGTGCGGCGTGATCGGCAAGCCCGACGCCGTGCGCGGCATGATCATCAAGGCCTTCGTGGTGTTGAAGCCCGGTCAGCCCGACAACGAGGCCATGGTCGAGACGCTGCAGGCCTACGTCAGGGACAGCATCGCGCCTTACAAGTACCCGCGCGAAATCGAATTCATGGCGGCTTTGCCGCGCACCGACACCGGCAAGCTGCAACGCTTCAAACTGAGGGAGATGGCATGAGCATTCGACTGATTCAACCCGAGGGCTGGGCGCCGGCCAAGGGCTACGCCAACGGCATTGCCGCGCGTGGCACGCAAATCTTCGTCGGCGGCCAGATCGGCTGGAACGCCCAGCAGCAGTTCGAGACCGACGACTTCATCGAGCAGGTGCACCAGACGCTGCGCAACGTGGCCGACGTGCTGCGCGCCGCCGGCGCCGGCCCCGAGCACATGGTGCGCATGACCTGGTACGTGATCGACCGCGTCGAGTACAACAGCCGTCTGAAGGAGCTGGGAGGCGTGTATCGCGACGTGATGGGCAAGAACTTCCCGGCCATGACCTGCGTGCAAGTGGCGGCGCTGATGGAGGCGCGCGCCAAGGTCGAGATCGAAGTCACAGCGGTGATTCCGGATTGATCGTCAGAATGACGCACTGAAACAGCCGGACGCGAAGGGCGCGAAAAATACGCGAAGGACGAAAAAAATAAAAAATTTGATGAAAGTGGCGTTTGGCCCTTTTGTAGCAAGCGCGAAGCGCTATCAAATTTGAATATTTGAGTGCTTGTATCTTTCGCGTCCTTCGCGATTCCTTTGCGTCCTTCGCGTCCGGCTGTTCAAAGCCTTCAAAGCCCACCCATCCATTCCAGGAGCCATCATGTCCAAGCCCAAGACCCCCTTCAGTTGGGATGACCCCTTTGCCCTGCACGATCAACTCACCGACGACGAGCGCGCGGTGCAGCAGGCCGCCCACGCCTACTGCCAGGACAAGCTGCTGCCACGCGTGCAGCAGGCTTTTCGCCATGAGCAGACCGACCCCAGCATTTTTCGCGAAATGGGCGAACTGGGCCTGCTGGGCCCCACCATACCCGAGCAATACGGCGGCGCCGGCCTGGGCTATGTGGCCTACGGCCTGATCGCGCGTGAGGTCGAGCGCGTCGACTCGGGCTATCGCTCGATGATGAGTGTGCAGTCTTCGCTGGTCATGGTGCCGATCAACGAATTCGGCAACGAGGCCACCAGACAGAAGTACCTGCCCAAGCTGGCCAGCGGCGAATGGATCGGCTGCTTCGGCCTGACCGAGCCCAACCACGGCTCGGACCCCGGCAGCATGATCACGCGCGCCAAAAAAGTGAGTGGAGGCTACTCGCTCTCGGGCAGCAAGATGTGGATCAGCAACAGCCCGATCGCCGACGTCTTCGTGGTCTGGGCCAAGGACGACGAGGGCGCCATCCGCGGCTTCGTGGTGGAAAAGGGTTGGAAGGGCCTGTCCGCCCCCGCCATCCACGGCAAGGTCGGCCTGCGCGCCAGTATCACCGGTGAAATCGTCATGGACGAGGTGTTCTGCCCCGAGGAAAACGCCTTCCCCGAGGTGCGTGGCCTGAAGGGCCCCTTCACCTGCCTCAACTCGGCGCGCTTTGGCATCGCCTGGGGCGCCCTGGGCGCGGCCGAGGACTGCTACGCCCGCGCGCGCCAGTACGTGATGGATCGCAAGCAGTTCGGCAAGCCGCTGGCGGCCAACCAGCTGATCCAGAAGAAGCTGGCCGACATGCTGACCGAGATCAGCCTGGGCCTGCAGGGCTGCCTGCGCCTGGGCCGGCTGAAGGACGCCGGCAGCCCGGCGGTGGAGCTGACCTCGATCATCAAGCGCAACAGCTGCGGCAAGGCGCTGGACATCGCCCGCCTGGCGCGCGACATGATGGGCGGCAACGGCATCAGCGACGAGTTCGGCGTGGCGCGCCACCTGGTCAACCTGGAGGTGGTCAACACCTACGAGGGCACGCACGACATCCATGCGCTGATTTTGGGCCGCGCGATCACCGGCATCGCCGCCTTCTGAAATGACATGCCCCCTGTGCCGCCTGCGGCGTCACGTGCTCGCCGCCAGAGGCGGCGGCCCTTCGGCCCGTCCAGACCTGCGCAGGCAGGTCTGGAGCCGCGGGCCTCAGCCCCCTGGCAGGGGGACAACGCCGATGCCCGGTACAAGCCCGGTCATGGCGTTTGCTGGCATGGCCTGCTCCGCGGCCTTCGGGGGTTCACTTGCACACCGTCATGCAGCATGCTAATCCCTCGCCGGCCGCGCGCTTCGAGCGCGTCTACCCGATCCGCTTCTCGCACTGCGACCCTGCGGGCATCGTGTTCTACCCACAGTACCTGGTGCTGTTCAACCACCTGGTCGAGGACTGGTTCACCGAGGGCCTGGGGGTCGACTACGCGCGGATGCTGGGCGCGCGGCGCATCGGCCTGCCGATCGTGCGGCTGGAATGCGACTTCCGCGCCATCAGCCGCATGGGCGACGCGGTCAGCTTCGGGCTGGTGCCCGAGCGGGTGGGCGGCCGCTCGCTGACCCTGGCGCTGACGGCCCGCGTGGCCGACGAGCTGCGCGTGGCCGCGCGCCAGGTGCTGGTGTTCACCGACCTGGACACCCACCGCGCCATCGACCTGCCGGCCGACGTGCGGGAGGCTTTGGCGGCGGGGTGCTGAGCTTGCGCTGACCGCTGCCCCGCGGCGCGCAGGCGCGCGATTGGCTACAGTTGCCGCCATGACCCCCGCGGAATTCAGTGCCCTGCTGCTGCTGGCCACGGCCAGCACCTTCACGCCGGGGCCCAACACCACGCTGTCGACTGCCATCGCCGCCAATCGCGGCCTGCGCGGTGCGCTGCACTTCGTGTGCGCGGTGCCCACCGGCTGGGCGCTGCTGCTGGGCCTGTGCGGCGTCGGCCTGGGGGCGCTGGTGCTGGCGCTGCCGCTGCTGCGCTGGGGCATCCTGGTGACGGGCGTGGGCTACATGCTGTGGCTGGCGGCGCGGCTGGCGCGCAGCGCCACGCTGGCCGAAGCCGACGCGCGCCGGCTCGACGTCAGCTTTGTCGAGGGCGTGGGCCTGCAATTTCTCAACATCAAGGCCTGGATGCTGGCCCTCACCGTGGTGGCCGGCTGGGTGGCCGGGCGGCCGGACTGGCCGGCGCGGCTGCTGCTGGTGCTGCCGGTGATGCTGGCGTTCGGCTTTTCCAGCAACTTCACCTACGCGCTGATCGGCTCACTGCTGCGCGGCTGGCTGGCGCGGGGGCGCCGCCTGCTGTGGTTCAACCGCCTCATGGCGCTGGCCCTGGTGCTGACCGCCGGCTGGATGGCGTGGTCGGCCGTGGCGCTGATGTCCGGCGGGCCGCCGCCATGAGCGCGCCGCGGCAGGCAAGGCGCCAGCGCATCGGCTTCTGGCTGGGGGTGCTGGGGGTGGCGCTGTTTGCCATCACCCTGCCGGCCACCCGCCTGGCCACCGGCACGGATGCCGAACCGCAGCTGTCGCCCGGCTTCGTGACGGCGGCGCGGGCGGCGCTGGCGGGCTTGCTGTCGCTGGCCTTCCTGCTGCTCACGCGCTCGCCCTGGCCGGCACGCGGCCACTGGCGGATGCTGCTGCTGTCCGTCGGCGGCAACCTGATCGGCTTTCCGCTGCTGGTGGCGCTGGCGCTGCGCAGCGTGACGGCCGCGCATGGCGCGGTGATCCTGGCGGTGCTGCCACTGGCCACGGCGGGCGCGGCGGCGCTGCTGCTGGGGCAGCGCGAGCGGCTGGGCTTCTGGCTGTGCGCGCTGGCCGGCTGCGCGCTGGTGGTGCTGTATGCCTGGCTGCGCGCGCAGGCGACGGGCGGCTTTGGCTTTGCGCCGGCCGACGTGCTGCTGCTGGGCGCGGTGATCGCGGCGGCCATCGGCTACGTGGCGGGCGCGCGGCTCACGCCGGTGCTGGGGGCCGAGCGGGTGATCTGCTGGATGGGCGTGCTGGGCCTGCCGCTGTCGCTGCCGCTCACGCTGTGGCTGTGGCCCGATGCGGCCACGCTGGCGCAGGTGCGCGCGCCGGCCTGGGCCGGCGTGGCCTATGTCGGCGCGGTGTCGATGTGGTCGGGCTTCTTCGCCTGGTTTCGCGGGCTGGACTGGGGCGGCGCGCTGCGCGTCAGCCAGGTGCTGCTGCTGCAACCCTTTCTGACCATGCTGTTTGCCGTGCCGCTGCTGGGCGAGCGGCTGGACGCGCTGTCGCTCGGCTTCGCGACGGCGGTGGTGCTGACGGTGTTCGTCGGGCGGCGCCTGTCGCTGCCCGCGCCGGCGGCCGCTCCCCTGGCGGGCGGCGATCCACGGACGATTTCTCTACCAAAGGCTCAAGAATGACCTCTCACTCACCCTGGCAACTGGCCGCACGCGCCGAGGCCATGAATCCGTCGGCGATCCGCGAGATCCTGAAGATCACCGAGCGCCCCGGCATCCTCAACTTCGCCGGCGGCCTGCCGTCGCCCGAGACCTTTCCGGTCGACGCCATGCGCGCCGCCTGCGCCCGCGTGCTGGCCGAAGACAGCCCCGTGGCCCGCCCGTCGCTGCAATACGCCGCCAGCGAGGGTCTGCCCGAGCTGCGCCAATGGGTGGCCGCCGAGCTGGGCCGCCAGGGCGCGCGCGTGGCGCCCGAACAGGTGCTGATCACCACCGGCAGCCAGCAGGGGCTGGACCTGCTGGCCAAGGTGCTGCTGGACGCCGGCAGCCGCGTGCTGGTCGAGACGCCCACCTACCTGGGCGCGCTGCAGGCGTTCGCCCCGATGCAGCCGCGCTTTGACAGCGTGACCAGCGATGATGGCGGCATCACCGGACAGGGACTGCGCGAGAAGCTACAAAATGAAGAGCGCCCGCGCTTCGTCTACCTGCTGCCCAACTTCCAGAATCCGAGCGGGCGCATGCAGGACGAGGCGCGGCGCCAGCAGCTGATCGCCGTCTGCCGCCAGCATGGCCTGCCCATCGTCGAGGACAACCCCTATGGCGAGCTGTGGTACGACGCCCCGCCGCCGGCGCCGCTGCTGGCGCGCTGGCCCGAGGGCGTGCTGTACCTCGGCTCGTTCAGCAAGATCCTGGCGCCGGGCCTGCGCCTGGGCTACGTCATCGCGCCGCCCGGGCTGTACCCCAAGCTGCTGCAGGCCAAGCAGGCGGCCGATCTGCACACGCCCGGCTTCAACCAGCGCGTGGTGGCCGAGGTGATTCGCGATGGCTTCCTCGACCGCCACGTGCCCACCATCCGCGCGCGCTACAAGGTGCAGCGCGACGCCATGCTGGCGGCGCTGGCGCGCGAGCTGGGCCCCGCCGGGGCCGAGTGGACGCGGCCGCGGGGTGGCATGTTCGTCTGGGTGCGCCTGCCCGAAGGTCTGGATGCGCAGGCGCTGCTGCCCACCGCGGTCGAGGCCGGCATGGCCTTCGTGCCGGGCGCGCCGTTCTTCGCCGGCCAGCCTGACCCGCGCACGCTGCGCCTGTCCTTCGTCACCTCGACGCCCGAGCAGATCGACGCCGGCATGGCGGCGCTCGGACGCGTCGTCCGTCAAGCGATATTGTAAATCGTATCGGTCTCCAGCGCTTATGCAGTAAGCGCGAGCAGCTATAAATAATATAGTCACCCAGCATGCCCCTGACCCGTCCCTTCGCCCAGATCGACGTCTTCAGCGCCGTGCCCTGCGCCGGCAACCCGGTGGCCGTGGTGCTTGATGGCCAGGGGCTGGACGCCGCCGCCATGCAGCGCTTCGCGCGCTGGACCCACCTGTCCGAAACCACCTTCGTGCTGCCGCCCGAGGACGCGCGGGCGGACTACCGGCTGCGCATCTTCACGCCCGGCGGCGAGCTGCCCTTTGCCGGCCACCCGACGCTCGGCTCCTGCTTCGCCTGGCTGGCGGCCGGTGGCGTGCCCAAGACGGCGGGGCGGATCGTGCAGCAGTGCGCACAAGGCCTGATCGAGATCCGTCAGGACGGCCAGCGCCTGGCCTTTGCCGCCCCGCCCAGCCAGCGGCGCGAGGTGCCCGCGGCCACGCTGGCCGAGGTGCTGCCGGCGCTGGGCCTGGCGCCGGCGCAGCTGCGGCGCGCGCAGTGGCTGGACAACGGCCCGCTCTGGCTCGGCCTGCAACTGGACAGCGCCGACACGGTGCTGACGCTGGCGCCCGACCACGCACGCCTGGCGGCGCTGGGCTGCAAGGTGGGCGTGGCCGGCGCGCAGGGCCGGGTGGGCAGCGGCGCGCTGATCGCGCGCTCCAACCGCGAGGCGCGCGCCTTCGGCGCGGTCGCCGCGCGCGCGGACGACGCGCTGATCGAAGTGCGCGCCTTCGCCGCCCCCATCGGCGTGCCGGAAGACCCGGTCACCGGCAGCCTGAACGCCAGCCTGGCGCAGTGGCTGATCGAGGCGGGCGAGCTGCCCGCGCGCTACGTGGCCAGCCAGGGCACGGCGCTCGGGCGCGCCGGCCGCGTGCACGTCGAGCGCGACGCCCAGGGCCAGGTGTGGGTGGGCGGCGACTGCGTGGCGGTGATCGGCGGCGAGGTGCGGCTGTGAACGCACGGCTCGACCACCTGGTGGTGATGGCCGACACGCTGGCCCAAGGCGTGGCCTGGTGCGAGGCCACGCTGGGCGTGACGCCGGCGCCGGGCGGCCAGCACCCGCTGTTCGGCACCCACAACCGCCTGCTGGCCATCGGCACGCCGCGGTATCCGGGCGCCTACCTCGAACTCATTGCTGTTGATCCGGGAGCTGTTGGCGCAGATGGGACAAGGCGTACACGCTGGTTCGACATGGATGACGCGGCCCTGCGCGAGCGCGTGCGCCGCCACGGCCCGCGGCTGATCCACTGGGTGGCACGCGTGCCCGACGTGGCCGAATCCTGCGCCACGCTGGCGCGGCTGGGCATCGACCGCGGCGAGATCCTGCAGGCCAGCCGCCTGACGCCGCGCGGCCTGCTGCAGTGGCGGATCGCGGTGCGCGTCGATGGCCGGCGCCTGTTCGACGGCACCCTACCGACGCTGATCCAGTGGGGCGCGGTGCACCCGGCCGACAGCCTGCCGGCCAGCGGCGTCAGCCTGCAGGCCCTGCGGCTGGGCCACCCCGAAGCCACCACGCTGGCGACTGCGCTGGCCCGCCTGGGGCTGGGCGACGTGGCCACCACGGTGAGCGCCGAGCCCAGCCTGCGCGCCGAGCTGCTGACGCCGCGCGGGCCGGTGCGGATCTGACGGATTGAACACTTCTTCACGGATACACGCCATGCACACCGCGGACGCCGCACTGCCGACCCTGGCCGACATCGAAGCCGCCGCCCAGGTGGTCTACCGCGAATTTCCACCCACGCCGCAGTACCGCTGGGCGCTGCTGTCCGAGCGCCTGGGCGCCGACTGCTGGGTCAAGCACGAGAACCACACGCCGGTGGGCGCCTTCAAGATCCGCGGCGGGCTGACCTTCTTCGACGCCCTGGCGCGCCGTGGCACGCTGCCGCGCGAGGTGGTCAGCGCCACGCGCGGCAACCACGGCCAGAGCATCGGCTGGGCGGCGCGTGCGCACGGCGTGCGCTGCACCATCGTCGTGCCGAGCGGCAACTCGGTCGAGAAGAACGCCGCCATGCGGGCGCTGGGCGTGACGCTGATCGAGCACGGCGACGACTTCACCGCCGCCGCCGACCACGCGCGCGCCCTGGCGGCCGAGCGCGGCGCCCTGATGGTGCCCAGCTATCACCGCGACCTGGTGGTGGGCGTGGCCACCTACTGGTGGGAATTCCTGCGCGCCGTGCCCGGCCTGGACGTGGCCTACGTGCCCATCGGCCTGGGCTCGGGCGCCTGCGCGCTGCTGGCGGCCAAGCGCGCGCTGGCGCACCCGGTGCGCGTGGTCGGCGTGGTCAGCCGCCACGCCACCACCTATGCCGACTCGATCGCCGCCGGCCGCGTGGTCGAGTCGCCCGTGTCCACCCGCATCGCCGACGGCATGGCGGTGCGCCGCGCCAACGACGAGGCGCTGGCCCTGCTGGCCGGCGGACTGGAGCGCCTGGTGCAGGTCAGCGACGACGAGGTGGCCGGCGCCATGCGCGCCTTCTACGCCGACACCCACAACCTGGCCGAGGGCGCCGGCGCGGCGGCCCTGGCCGCGGCGCTGCAGGAGCGCGGCCGGCTGGCCGGCCAGACGGTGGGCGTGGCCCTGACGGGCGCCAACGTCGATGCCCGGACGTATGCCGGTGTGCTATTGAATGAATAGCTGTTTGCGCTGTCCCGGCGGGCGATGGTGCTTGATTCGTTCTTGAACCATCAGGTCGACACGGTTCGGTCGGACGCTGGGCGGCCTGCGCGGGGCAGGCACAATGCGCCCCATGGGAACCCTCTACCTCGTGCGCCACGGCCAGGCCAGCTTTGGCACCGACCACTACGACCAGCTGAGCGAGCTGGGCCAGCGCCAGTCGCTGCGGCTGGGCCAGTACTGGCGCGAACGGTCTGGCGTCGAGCTGGCGTTCGACGCCGTGCTCACCGGCACGTTGGCGCGCCAGGTGCAGACCTGGCAGGGCATTGCCGAGGGCGCGCAGCTGACCGGCGTGCCCTGCGTCGAATGGCCGGGGCTCAACGAGTACGACAGCCACGCCGTCATCAGCGCCGTCCACCCCGACCCGCTGCCCCGGCCCGACACGCCCGAGCGCTACCGCCTGCACTTCCGGCTGCTGCGCGGCGGGCTGGCGGCCTGGATGCGCGGCCAGGTGCAGCCGGCCGGCATGCCCAGCTACGCGGACTTCGTGCACGGCGTCACCAGCGCGCTGGATCATGTGCGGCTGAACTACGATGGCAACGTGCTGCTGGTGTCCAGCGGCGGGCCGATCACCACCGCGATCGGCCAGTTGCTGTCCACGCCCGCCGAGACCACCATCGAGTTGAACATGCGCTACCGCAACTCGGCGGTGACCGAGCTGGTCTTCACCCCGCGGCGCCACGCGCTGGTCAGCTACAACGGCCTGCCGCACCTGGACGACGCGCACTACCGCGACTGGGTCACCTACGCGTGAACGGCCCCGTTTTCGCCTGCTGGCGGGGCGCAAGCAAGACGGCGCGCGTCAGGCGCCGCCTGACTTACTGCGGCTGGAAGCCGCTGTCGGCGATGATGCGCGACCACACCCGGGTGTAGGCGCGCTCGCGCTGGTCGAGCTGCTGCGGGTTCATGTAGCCCACCGTCAGGCCCAGGTCGGTCAACCGGGCGCGCACGTCGGGCAGGGCCACCACTTTCTCCAGCGCGCGCGTGAAGCGCTCGATGAATGGCACCGGCGTGCCGCGCGGCGCCCAGATGCCGTAGAAGGGCGTGTCCTCCAGCCCGCCGAAGCCCATTTCGCTGAAGGTGGGCACGTCGGGCAGCGCGGCCTGGCGCTTGCCGCCCAGCACGCCGATCACGCGCAGCTTGCCGGCGCGCTGGTATTCGATGAAGTCCTGCACCGAGCCGGTGCCGGCCGGGATCTGGTTGCCCAGCATGTCGGCGATCATCGGCGCGCTGCCCTTGTAGGGCACGGCCGTGAGCCCCAGCCCGTACTTCTTGCCGATCAGCTGCACCAGGAACTCCGGCGTCGAGGCCGGCGCCGGGATGCCGACGGCGCTCTTGCCGCCCTGCTTGCCGCGCACCCATTCGACGTATTCGGACAGCGTGTTGGCCGGCGTCGCCGCCGACACCGCCAGCCCGTTGACGAAGGTGGCAAAGCCGCCCAGGGCGACGAAGTCCTCGGCCGGCGCGTAGCCGGGCTTCTTGACCACCTGCGGCAGGATCGAGATGGTGTGGTCGTGCGACAGGAACACCGTGGTGCCGTCGGGCCGCGCTGCCTTGAGCTGCTGCGCGGCGATCTGGCCGCCGGCGCCGGGCCGGTTGTCCACCACCACGTTGCGGCCCAGCTCGGCTTGCAGCTTCTCGGCCAGCAGGCGGGCGATGACGTCGGAGCCGCCGCCGGCCGGAAAACCCACCAGCACGTGGATGGCGGTGTCGTCGTTGGCGCGCGCCAGGGGCGTGGCCAGGGCGGCGCCGGCGGCGAGCAGGGTGGCGTTGAAGTGGCGGCGCGTGGTCATGGGCTGTCGTCCGTGGTGGTTGGCGAAGGTGCCGATTCTAGGAGGCTGTGCTCGCGCAGCGTGTCAGCCGGCAGGCGGTCGATCTCCTGCAGCAGCGCGGCCAGGGCGCGGCCGGCGGCGTCGATCAGCGCCAGGCCGTCTTCCACCGTGGCGGCGGCGGCGTTGCCGGCGGCGCCGGCCGGGTTCAGATCCTGCGCCGCCCAGGCCAGCTTGGCGCTGCGGCCGTTGCCCAGGATGGGGAAGGCCTCGGCGCGCGCGCGCGAGCTGGAGCTGAAATCCTGCGCCTTGTGCTTGCGAACCAGGCGCGGCTTCAGGCCCAGCATCATGGCCGTCTCCAGCTGGCCGCCATGCACGCCGAAGCGCTGCTCCTCGGGTGCGAAGCGCGCCATCAGGTCCTCGCCCTGGGCGTCCTTCAGCGGCAGGTTGAACCAGCTGACGCTGTAGACCAGCATGGCCAGGCGCGCGCGCAGCTCGCGCGCCACCACGTCCATCAGCCCGACGTTGCCGCCGTGGGCGTTGAACAGCACCAGCTTGCGCACGCCGCTGGCGTGCACGCCCTCGGCGATGTCGGTCCACAGGCGGATCACCGTCTCGGCCTTCAGGCTCAGCGTGCCGGCGAAGGCGGCGTGTTCCGGGCTGTGGCCGATGCGCTGCACCGGCAGGAACAGCACGGGCAGGTCGATCGGCAGGTGCGACGTGGCCGCCTGCACCATGCCGTGTGCCAAGTTGCCGTCCACCGACAGCGGCAGGTGTGGCCCATGCTGCTCGGTGGCACCCAGCGGCAGCACGGCGATGGTGCGCGCCAGGTCCAGGCTGGCGAAGTCGGTGGTGGTCAGGTCCGACCACTGGCGATGGCGTGGGTAGCGTGGCGGCAGCTTGGTCATCGCGTCATCTTAAGGCGCGCGGGGGGGCGCTGCGTGTCAGGCGTCGCCTGACCGAGGCGCTGCTTCTCGCCGACGATGACCCGTTCAAGGATCGAAAAGGGTGCTTGCCTGCGCCCGACCAGCGCCAGCAGCTATTGTTTTTGAACTGATCGCGTCAACCGGCCAGCGCCCGCCCCAGCCACCAGCGCGCCAGCAGGCCGAACAGCAGCGTGGCCAGCAGCACATAGGCCAGCAGGGCCCAGCGCAGGCTGGACAGGAAGATGGTCTGCGCCTGGATGTCCAGCGCCATGGCCACCGTCAGCGGCGCCGCGCCGTCCAGCGGCAGGCGCATCAGCAAGGCGCCGCCGCGCCAGCTGTGGCCGTCCTGCTGCCACTGCAGCAGCGCGATGGGTTGCGCCGCGCCGGGCTGTGCCAGCAGGCTGGCGGGCAGCGCGGCGGGTTGGCCCTGTTCGTACAGCGGCTGGCCCAGTCCGCCCTGCACGCGCACGGCCAGTTGGGGCTCGTCGGCCAGTGCCGCCTGCAGGCGCGCCGGCAGCGCCGCCAGCGCGGCGGCGTTGTCGACGCCGGTCAGCAGCCCCCGCGTGGTCTGCAGGTGCGATTGCAGTTGCGTCCGGTCGCGCGACTCGAAATGCAGTTGCAGCGCCAGCAGGCTGATCGCCGCCAGCAGCGCCAGCAGCAGGGCGCAGGCGGCGCTCAGGCCCAGGGCGAGGCGGGTGGGGGAGGCGCTTGGACGTGCGGTCATGGTGGGTTTGGCGCGGGCCGCTGGCCCGCCGCGCGCCGCTGCGGGACAATCGGCGCCTTGCGGCCAGTGTGCCCGGTCGGCGACGCGCGTGCCGCCGTTCGGTCCCCCGGCCACGCTCATCCAGGAGATCCGCCATGCAAATGTCACACCCCCGTCGCCGTCACGCACTGCGCCTGCTGGCGCTGGCCGCCGCTGCCGCCGTGCCGCTCGCCTGGGCGCAGCGGCGCCCGCGGCCGGTCGCCGTCGAGGTCTGGAAGGACGCCAGCTGCGGCTGCTGCCAGGACTGGATCGCCCACATGCAGGCCAACGGCTTCCAGGTCACGGCGCACGACAACGGCAACAACGCCATGCGCGCGCGCCTGGGCCTGGCGGCCAAGTTCGGCTCCTGCCACACCGCGCTGGTGGGCGGCTACGTGGTCGAGGGCCATGTGCACGCCGACGACGTGCACCGTCTGCTGCGTGACAAGCCCCAGGCCCTGGGCCTGGCGGTGCCGGGCATGCCGGTGGGCTCGCCCGGCATGGACGGGCCGGCCTACGGCGGCCGGCGCGATGCCTACGACACCTTGCTGGTGCAGCGTGACGGCGGCAGCCAGGTGTTCCGGCGCCACGTTTGACGGGTCGTTTTCGACCCAAAACTGGATTCAAAGCCTTGCCAGACAAGCGCCAGAAGCTATATTTATCGGAGCATCCGACGTTGCCGACCAGCGGTCGCCGAGACCCTGCATGAGCCGGCGCCGCGTGCTGTGGCGCGGTGCCCTGGCCGCCGTGCTGCTGGCCGGCGGCTGGCTGGTCTGGCGTGCCGTGTCACCCGGCGTGGCGGCCAGCCTGCTGCGGCCCGACGATCCCGCCACCGTGGCGCTGGGCCAGCGGGTGTACGCCGCGCACTGCGCCCGCTGCCACGGCGTGCAGGGCGAAGGCCAGCCGCGCTGGCGCGAGCGCGGCTCCGACGGCCTGCTGCCGGCGCCGCCGCACGACGCCAGCGGCCACACCTGGCACCACCCCGACGCGCAGTTGCTGGCGATCACCCGGCATGGTCTGGCCCGGGTCATCGGCCAGCCGGACTACCGCAGCGCCATGCCGGCCTACGACGGGGTGCTGAGCGATGCCGAGATCCTGGCCGCGCTGTCCTGGATCAAGTCGCGCTGGCCACCGGCGGTGCGCGCGCGGCACGACGCGGTCAACGCGCAGGCGCGCGGCGCGGGGGACTGAGAGCCGTCAGCGCGCGCCTTCGTACATCCAGCGGCGCGACCAGGGCAGGGTGGTGGCCGGCTGGCCGGCGCGCCGGCACAGCACCTGGAACAGCGCGATCTCGTCGTGCTCGAAGGCCCACTGGCTGCCCACCAGGTACATGCGCCACACGCGCCAGGTCTTGTCGTCCACCAGCGACTGCAGGCGTTCGGTGCGGGCCTCGAAGGCCTCGCTCCAGCATTGCAGCGTGCGCGCGTAGTGGCGGCGCAGGTTCTCGATGTCCACGGGCTCCAGGCCGCCCCGCTGCAGCGTCGTCAGCACGGTGCCGATGTGCGGCAGCTCGCCCTGCGGGAACACGTAGCGGTCGATGAAGCGGCCGCCGCCGTGGCGGGTCTCGCCGTTGTCCGGGTCGGTGGCGGTGATGCCGTGGTTGAGCGCCCAGCCGTCCGGCGCCAGCAGCTCGTGCAGGCGGCGGAAGTAGGTCGGCAGGTTCTTCAGCCCGACGTGCTCGACCATGCCGACGCTGGTGATGCGGTCGAACGGGCCGCGCACGTCGCGGTAGTCCTGCAGGCGGATGTCGATGCGATCCCGCAGGCCGGCGGCCCGCACGCGCTCGCTCGCCAGGGCATGCTGTTGCTCCGACAGCGTGATGCCCACGCAGCGCGCGCCGAAGCGCTGCGCCGCCCGCAGCACCAGCGCGCCCCAGCCGCAGCCGATGTCCAGCAGCGTCTGGCCGGGTGCTAGGCGCAGCTTGGTCAGGATGTGGTCGATCTTGCGCTGCTGCGCCTCGGCCAGGCTTTCCTGGCCGGTCTCGAAATAGGCGCAGGAATACACCATGGCCGTATCCAGCCATTCGGCGTAGAAGTCGTTGGAGACGTCGTAGTGGTGCCGGATCGCGGCGCGGTCCTGGGCGCGGCTGTGGCCCATCGCGCTGGCCATGCGCAGCGCCGCGCGCTGCACCCAGCCGGCGCGGCCGTCCTGCCGCGCGCTGGCCTCGGCCAGGCGGTGGGCGACCTCGATGACGTCCTGCACGCGGCCGTCGACGTCGATGTGGCCCTCCACGTAGGCGCGGCCCAGGTTGTCGAGCGAGGGCGCCAGCAGGGCGGTGGCGCCCGCGACGTCGCGTACGTCCACGGTGACCAGCGCTTGCTCGAATTGCCCCAGTCGCAGGCTGCCGCCCTGCCAGCGCACCAGCAGGGGCAGGTCCAGCCGTTGGCGCAGGCGTTCGGCCCAGGAGGCGAGGGCGTGGTCCAGGGCGGACGGTGTCGACAGACGCATGGCTTGTCAGCTCCTTGCAGCGGCGCTGCCGGCACCCCATGGAGACCGGCCAGCGATCCGCGTTGTCCGAGACAGGCGCGCAAGTTAACACGATTGCCAGCGGCCGTTCAAGCCGCGAGCGGCAGGATCGGGCCCGCTGGGCTACAGTCGCGAGCGTCGGCGCGGAACCTCGGCCCGCCCGGCGGCTCTGACTTCCGTTGCCCGTTTCCACCCACCACCCCATGTCCCGACTGCGCCGTCTCGCCCCCTACCTATTTGCTATTTTTGTGATAGCTTTTGGCGCAGGTGTGACGGGCGCCAGGGCCCAGATGGGTCACAAGACCGAAGTCCGCACCGAACAAGTGCGGGCGCGCCTGCTGGCACACGCGCCGCAGGGTGTGCCGCTGGGGCTGGCGCCCGAGGCCGCTGCCCGCCAGCCGGTCTGGCTGGGCCTGCAGATCACCCACGCGCCCGACTGGCACACCTACTGGAAGAACGCGGGCGACTCGGGCATGCCCACCGAGCTGCACTGGACGCTGCCGCCCGGCGTGCTGGCCGGCGACATCGCCTGGCCGCTGCCCAGGAAGATACCCATCGGCCAGCTGGCCAACTATGGCTACGACGGCACGGTGCTGCTGCCGGTGCCGCTGATCATCACGCCCGACTACAAGCCGTCGCCGCTGGCCGACAGCCTGGAGATCGGCCTGAAGGCGACCTGGCTGGTGTGCCGCCAGGAATGCATTCCGCAGGACGGCGAATTCAGCCTCAAGCTGCCGCTGCGCAGCTCCACCGCGCTGCATGGCGCGGCCTTCGAGGCGGCGCTGGCCAGCCAGCCGGCCGAGCTGCCGGGCCAGCATGCCATCACCCTGACCGACGGCGGTCGGCGCCTGGCGCTGCGCGTGACGGGCCTGCCGGCGGTCGTGCGCGGGCAGGTGCTGGAGCTGTTTCCCGAGACGCCCAACATCGTCGTCACCGCCGCCCGGCTGGCCGCGCCGGGCGAGGCGGCGGGCGAGCGCAGCTGGAGCCAGCGCTGGGACGGCGAGACATGGACGGCCGACATCCCGGTCTCGCCCGACCGCGCCGAGGCCCCCACTCAGATGCCGCTGGTGCTGGTGGCGGGCGAGCGCGGCTGGCGCGTGACGGCGCCGGTGGACGGCGCCTGGCCGGCGCTGGCGCCGGTGGCCACCATGTCGCCCGCGCTGGAGGCGGCGCTGGCCGCCAACGCCGCCAACGCAGGCGCCGCGCCTGCCGCGGGGGCCACGCCGGCACCGGCCGGCGCCCTGGCGCTGGCCCTGCTGGGCGCGCTGGTCGGCGGCCTGGTGCTCAACCTGATGCCCTGCGTGTTCCCGGTGCTGGCCATCAAGGTGCTGGGCTTCACCCAGCACGCCGAGGACCGGCGCGCGCACCGGCTGGGCGGGCTGGCCTACACGCTGGGCGTGGTGCTGTCGTTCCTGGCGCTGGGGGCGCTGATGCTGGCGCTGCGCGCGGCGGGGCAGCAGCTGGGCTGGGGCTTTCAATTGCAGTCGCCGCTGGTGGTGGCGGCGCTGGCGGCGCTGTTCACCGTGATCGGGCTCAACCTGGCGGGCGTGTTCGAGTTCGGCCGCTTCGTGCCCAGCAGCGTGGCCACGCTGGAGGCGCGTCACCCCATGGCCAACGCCTTCCTGTCGGGCATGCTGGCGGTGGCCGTGGCCTCGCCCTGCACGGCGCCGTTCATGGGCGCCTCGCTGGGGCTGGCGGTGGGGCTGCCGGCGGGGCAGGCGCTGGCGGTGTTCGGTGCCATCGGCCTGGGCATGGCACTGCCCTACCTGGCGGCCAGCTGGCTGCCGGCGGTGGCGCGCCTGTTGCCGCGGCCCGGCGCCTGGATGGAGGTGTTCCGGCGCTTCATGGCCTTCCCGATGTTCGGCACCACGGTCTGGCTGCTGTGGGTGCTGGGCCAGCAAAGCGGCATCGACGGCGCCGGCGCTCTGCTGGCGCTGCTGGTGGCACTGGCGCTGGTGCTGTGGGCGCTGGGGCTGGCGGGCCGCGCGCGCAGCTGGGTCGCTACTCTTTCAATAGCTGCTGGCGCTTTCCTGGTGTGGTCGATTGGCCCATACGTCATCCGACCCGTGGCCGAGCCGGTGAGCACCGGCGTGGCGGCGGGCGAGCGCTGGGCGCCCTGGTCGCCGGCACGGGTGCAGGCCGGCCTGACCGAGGGGCGGCCGGTGTTCGTTGACTTCACCGCCGCCTGGTGCGTGACCTGCCAGTACAACAAGAAGACCACGCTGGCCAATGCCGAGGTGCTGGCCGCCTTCGACGCCGCCGGCGTGCGGACGCTGCGCGCCGACTGGACGCGGCGCGACGCCACCATCAGCGCCGAGCTGGGCCGGCTGGGCCGCAGCGGCGTGCCGGTGTACCTGCTGCAGGCGCCCGGCAAGCCGCCCATCGTGCTGAGCGAGATCCTCAGCGTGGCCGACGTGATGGCGGCACTGGGCCAGTTGTGAGCGCCGCCGCCGCGGGCCTTCAGGCGTAGCTGTACACCCCGCGGCCGGTCTTGCGCCCCAGGTGGCCGGCGGCCACGTACTCGCGCAGCAGCGGGCAGGGGCGGTACTTGCTGTCGCCAAACTGCTCCAGATAGACCTCCATCACCGCCAGGCACACGTCCAGGCCCACCATGTCGGCCAGCGCCAGCGGGCCGATCGGGTGGTTGCAGCCCAGGCGCATGCCGGCGTCGATGTCCTCGGGCGTGGCCAGGCCCTCGGCCAGCACGAAGAAGGCCTCGTTGATCATCGGCACCAGGATGCGGTTGACGACGAAGCCGGGCGCGTTCTTGACCGTGATGGGCGACTTGCCCAGCGTCACGGCCAGTGCCTTGACGGCGTCGTGCGTGGCATCCGAGGTCTGCAGGCCGCGGATGATTTCCACCAGCGCCATCATCGGCACCGGGTTGAAGAAGTGCATGCCGACGAAGCGCTCGGGCCGCTGCGTGACGGCCGCCAGCTGGGTGATCGAGATCGACGAGGTGTTGGTGGCGATGATCACCTCGGGCGCCAGCAGGGCGTCGAGCTGGGCCAGGATCTTGTTCTTCAGCGCGTGGTTCTCGGTGGCGGCCTCGATGACCAGCTGCGCGGCCTTCAGGTCGTCGTAGTTCGTCGAGCCCTGGATGCGGCCCAGGGCGGCGGCCTTGTCGGCTTCGCTGATTTTTTCCTTCTGCAACAGGCGGTCCAGGCTCTTGCCGACGGTGGCCAGGCCCTTGTCGACCGCCGCTTGCGCGATGTCGACCATGACGATGCGGATGCCCGAGACGGCGCAGGCCTGGGCGATGCCATTGCCCATGGTGCCCGCGCCCACGATGCCGACGGTGCTGATGTTCATGGTGTGTACTCCGTGAGGTTGATGAAAATCCGGGCCGGCCAATCACCGGCGACGACGCCACGATGGTAACGACCGCGCCGCGCGGCCCGATTTTTGGAAGAAAGCACCTAAATCGGCGCCGCCGTCGCCCGCACAATGGCAGGCACAGGAGGCTTGGCAAGATGGACTACGTGATCATTGGCGGCGGCTCGGCGGGATGCGTGCTGGCCGCGCGGCTGACGGAAGACCCGGGCGTGAACGTCACCCTGCTGGAGGCCGGCCCGCCCGACGCCAGCGTGCTGATTCACTGCCCGGGCGGCCTGGCGGCGATGGCCAAGTTCGAGCTGTTCGGCTGGGGCCAGAACACCGTGCCGCAACCCGGCCTGAACGGGCGGCGCGGCTACCAGCCACGCGGCAAGGTGCTGGGCGGCTCCAGCTCGATCAACGCCATGGTCTACATCCGCGGCCAGCACGCCGACTACGACCACTGGGCGGCGCAGGGCAACCCCGGCTGGGGCTGGGCCGACGTGCTGCCGTACTTCAAGCGCGCCGAGCACAACGAGCGCGGCGCCGACGAGTGGCACGGCCAGGGTGGGCCGTTCAACGTGATGGACCTGCGCTCCCCCAACCGCTTTGGCCAGGTGTTCATCGACGCCGCCGTGCAGGCCGGCTTTGCGCACAACCCCGACTTCAACGGCGCCACGCAGGAAGGCGTGGGCATGTACCAGGTGACGCACAAGAACGGCGAGCGCCACAGCACGGCCAAGGGCTACCTGGCGCAGGCGCTGGGGCGGCCCAACCTGCGGGTCATCACCGGCGCGCGCGCCACGCGCGTGCTGCTGGAAGGGCGGCGTGCCGTGGGCGTGGAATACCGCCAGGGCGGCCAGCTCAAGCAGCTGCGGGTGCGGCGTGAGGTGCTGCTGTCGGGCGGCGCGCTGCTGTCGCCGCAGCTGCTGATGCTGTCGGGCATCGGCCCGTCGGAGGAGTTGCAGCGCCATGGCATCGGCGTGCTGCACCACCTGCCGGGCGTGGGTCAGCACCTGCACGACCATCCCGACGTGGTGCAGGTGGTCAATGCGCCGCGGCTGACCGAGCTGTTCGGCCTGTCGCTGCGCGGCGGGCTCAACGTGCTGCGCGGCATGCAGGAATGGCGCTCGCAGCGCCGCGGCATGCTGACCACCAACTTCGCCGAGGCGGGCGGCTTCATCCGCAGCCGGCCCGAGGAGCAGGCACCCGATCTGCAACTGCATTTCGTGATCGGCAAGCTGGTCGACCATGGGCGCAAGACGGTGTTCGGTCACGGCTATTCGTGCCACGTGTGCCTGCTGCAGCCGCAAAGCCGCGGCAGCGTGCGCCTGGCCAGCAACGACCCGCTGGCGCTGCCGCTGGTGGACCCGGACTTCCTGGGCCACCCGGACGACATGGCGCGCCTGGTGCGGGGTTTTCAGCTCACGCGCCGCATCCTGCAGCAACCGGCACTGGCCCGGCATGGCGGGCGCGAGGCGGCGTCGCTGGCCGCCGTGCAGACGCCGGCCGAGATCGAGCAGTTCATCCGCCAGCACGCCGACACCATCTACCACCCGGTGGGCAGCTGCCGCATGGGACCGGGGCCGCTGGACGTGGTGGACAGCCAGTTGCGCGTGCACGGCCTGGCGGGGCTGCGCGTGGTCGACGCCTCGGTCATGCCGCGCATCGTCAGCGGCAACACCAACGCGCCGACGGTGATGATTGCCGAAAAGGCGTCGGACCTGATCCGGGCGGACGCCAGATCAGCATGAAATATGGGGCTGGCGCACAACTGGCGAGCGCCAGCAGCTATCAAAATTGAAGTTCATCGCCTGAACCGCTGGCGCGTGAACGCCAGCGCCACCCAGTAGCCGACGAGGGCATGGGCCGCCAGCACCGCGGCATGGCGCCACGGGTGGGCGGGCCACTGGTTGAGGAACAGCGGGCGCACCAGCTCCACCGCCGCCGTCAGCGGCAGCCAGTCGGTGATGGCCTGGGCAAAGGCCGGCAACTGTTCACGCGGGAAGAACACGCCCGACAGGAACATCATGGGCGACAGGAACACCGCGAAGTAGTAGGTGAAGAAGTCGTAGCCGCTGGCCTTGGCGTTGAACACCAGCGCCAGACTGGCGAAGGTGATGCCGGTGGCCAGCAGGACGGGCAGCGCCAGCAGGGTGCGCGGCGCGCGGCTGATGCCCAGCGCCCAGATCACCGCCAGGATGACGGTGGCGGAAAACAGCGCCTTGAAGCCGGCCCACAGCATCTCGGCCAGCACCACGTCGTCCAGCTGCACGGGGGTGTTCAGGATGCCGTCCCAGGTTTTTTGCACGTGCATGCGCGAGAAGGCCGAATACAGCGCCTCGAAGCTGGCCGCGTTCATGGCGCTCATGCACACCGAGCCGCTGGCCAGGAACAGGATGTAGGGCACGTCCTGCCCGTGCGTGGGCACGCGCCCGATCATCGCCCCCAGCCCGTAGCCGAAGGCCACCAGCCACAGCAGCGGCTCGCCGATGTTGGCCAGCAGGCTGGGAATGACCAGCTTGCGCCACACGCGCAGGTTGCGCGCGAACACCGGCCACCAGCGCATCGACAGGCGCGGCGGGGCCCAGGGGGATGCCAGGTGGCTTGGCGGCGGTTCCGATGGGGTGAGGGGGTGGTTCATGGCAATCGGATGACAAATGACGAAATGATCTCGCTGCGCTTCGATGACGCCGGCTGGCGCCGGCATGACGAAATGAAGGTCTCCCGTCATGCGTCGAAGGCGCGTCATCGAAGCGCAGCGAGGTCATTTCGTCATGGTTTGACGCGCGGGGTCGCTACCCCTCTTCGCGGATCTGCCGGCCCGTCAGCTTGAGGAACAGATCCTCCAGGTTGGCCGGGCGGTGCAGCGTGCGCAGCTGCGGGTGGGCGGCCAGCGCCTGCATCAGCGGGCGCGCGTCGCGGGTGTAGAAGAACACCGTCTCGCCGCTTTGTTCCACCCGCTCGGCGTGCGCTGCCAGTGCCGCGTCGGCCAGCGCCAGCGCGCCCTGGCCGTAGACCTCGACCACCTCGGGCTCCAGGTGCGCGGCGATCAGCTCGCGCGGGCGGCCCTCGGCGATCAGGCGGCCGTGGTCGATCACCAGCAGGCGGTGGCACAGGCGCTCGGCCTCGTCCATGAAGTGGGTGGTCAGCAGGATCGACCGGCCGTCGGCCAGCAGCTGCTGCAGGCGCTCCCACATCAGGTGGCGCGCCTGCGGATCCAGGCCGGTGGTGGGCTCGTCCAGCAGCAGCAACTCGGGCTGGTTGATGAGCGCGCGCGCCAGCGACAGGCGCCGCTTCATGCCACCCGACAGCTCGCCCGGGCGGGCCTGGGCCTTGTGGCCGAGGGCGGCGAAGTCGAGCAGCCGCGGCACACGCTCGGCCAGCACGGCGCGCGGCAGGCCGAAGTAGCGGCCAAAGACGAACAGGTTCTCGGCGCAGCTGAAGTCCGGGTCGAGCGAGTCGAACTGCGACACCACGCCCAGCCGCGCCTTGATGGCCAGCGCGTCGCGCGGCATCTCCAGCGCGCTGCCGTCGGGCTGCACGAAGTAGCGGATGCGGCCGCCGTCTGGCGCCGTCAGGCCCAGGCACAGGCGGATGGTGGTGGTCTTGCCGGCGCCGTTGGGGCCGATCACGCCCAGGCATTCGCCCGGCGCGATGGTCAGCGACACGCCGTCGACCACGCGCGTGCCGGCGTAGCTCTTGCTCAGTGCCTGCACGTCGAGCAGTGGCGGGGCGGCGGTCATGGGCGGCGATTGTGCATTCAGATCGCCGCCGGTGCAGGGCGCCGGGGTGCGGGCGGTCGTGGTAAAAATCCGCCTTTCACACGTCGCGACCCCTTGCTGCGGGCGCAGCCATGTGGCGTCGCGCGACCTTTCAAGGAACACCCCATGTCTGCTCCCATCCGGATCGCGATCGCCGGTCACGGCAACCTTGGCCGTGGCGTCGAGGCCGCCATCACCCGCAACCCCGACATGCGGCTGGTCGGCATCTACAGCCGCCGCCCGCCCAGTCAGATCCAGCCCCTGACGGCCGGCTTGCCGGTGCACGGCATGGACGCGCTGGCCGGCCATGCCAGCGGCATCGACGTGCTGATCCTGTGCGGCGGCTCCAAGGAGGACCTGCCCGAGCAGGGGCCGAAGCTGGCCGCGCTGTGCAACACGGTGGACAGCTTCGACACCCACGCGCGCATCCCCGAATACTTTGCCGCCGTCGACGCCCCGGCGCGCGCCCACGGCAAGACGGCGCTGATCTCGGCCGGCTGGGACCCGGGCATGTTCTCCATCAACCGCGTGATGGGCGAGGCGCTGCTGCCCGACGGTGCCAGCTACACCTTCTGGGGCAAGGGCGTGAGCCAGGGCCACTCGGACGCCATCCGCCGCGTGCCCGGCGTGGCTGGTGGCGTGCAGTACACGGTGCCGGTGCCGGCGGCGGTGCAGCAGGTGCGCGCCGGCGGCCAGCCCCAGTTGAGCACGCGCCAGAAGCACACGCGTGAATGCTTCGTGGTGCTGGCCCAGGGCGCCGACGCCGAGGCGGTGCGCCAGGCCATCGTCGGCATGCCGCACTACTTCGACGAATACGACACCACGGTGCACTTCATCAGCGCCGAGCAATTGCAGCGCGAGCATGGCGCGATGCCGCACGGCGGCTTCGTGATCCGCAGCGGTCAGACCAGCCCTGGCGTGACGCAGGTCATCGAGTACGGCCTGACGCTGGGCAGCAACCCCGAGTTCACCTCGGCCGTGCTGGTGGCCTATGCGCGCGCCGTGCACCGCCTGCACCAGCAGGGCCGCCACGGCGCGCTGACGGTGTTCGACGTGGCGCCAGGCCTGCTGTCGCCGCGCAGCGCCGAGCAGCTGCGCGCCGAAGCGCTGTGATCCGGGGTGCCCCAAAAATCGTAGCTGCTGGCGCAGGACAGGCGGGCGCTGCGGCCGGTTTTCATTGTTGAAATCCGGCTGCGCACCGCGCCCTGAACGGCGCCCGACCCGATCCCGTATCATTGACCAGCCGGCCTCCAGGGCCGGTTTTTTGATGGCATGGCTACCGCACCTTCTTCTGACGCCCTGGTCGAGCTGCGCGACGTGACCTTCGGTTACGGCGAGCGTCCGGTGCTGCGCCAGCTGTCGCTCAGCGTGCCGCGCGGCAAGGTGACGGCGCTGATGGGCGCCTCGGGCGGCGGCAAGACCACCGTGCTGCGCCTGATCGGCGGCCAGCAGCGCGCCCAGCAGGGGCAGGTGCTGGTGGCCGGTCAGGACGTGGGCGCGATGAGCGAGCCGCAGCTGTACGCGGCGCGCCGGCGCATGGGCATGCTGTTCCAGTTCGGGGCGCTGTTCACCGACTTGTCGGTGTTCGACAACGTGGCCTTTCCGCTGCGCGAGCACACGCCGCTGCCCGAAGCGCTGATCCGCCACATCGTGCTGATGAAGCTGGACGCGGTCGGCCTGCGCGGCGCGCGCGATCTGATGCCCTCGCAGATTTCCGGCGGCATGGCGCGGCGCGTGGCGCTGGCGCGCGCCATCGCGCTGGACCCGGAGCTGGTCATGTACGACGAGCCGTTCGCCGGGCTGGACCCGATTTCGCTGGGCACGGCGGCGCGGCTGATCCGCCAGCTGAACGACGCGCTGGGCATCACCAGCATCGTGGTGTCGCACGACGTGGCCGAGACCTTTCACATCGCCGACCAGGTGATCATCCTGGCCGATGGCGGCGTGGCGGCCCGTGGCACGCCGGCCGAGGTGCGCGCCAGCAGCGACCCGCTGATCCGCCAGTTCGTCGGGCTGGACCAGCAGGGGCCGGTGCAGTTCCACTACCCCGGCCCGACGGTGGAGCAGGACTTCGGCGTGGAGGTGGGGCCGTGAGCTGGTGGCGCCCGTCCGACATCGGCTTTGCCGTGCGCCGCGGCCTGGACGACATGGGCTACGCGGCGCGCTTCTTCTGGCGCCTGGTGCGGCTGGCGGGGCCGACGTTCCGGCGTTTTTCGCTGCTGCGCGATCAGGTGCACTTCCTGGGCAATTACTCGCTGGCCATCATCGCGGTGTCGGGCCTGTTCGTCGGCTTCGTGCTGGCGCTGCAGGGCTACAACATCCTGCAGCGCTACGGCTCGGCCGAAGCGGTGGGCATGATGGTGGCGCTGTCGCTGCTGCGCGAACTGGGGCCGGTGGTGACGGCGCTGCTGTTCGCCGGCCGCGCCGGCACCTCGCTGACGGCCGAGATCGGGCTGATGAAGGCGGGCGAGCAGTTCTCGGCCATGGAGATGATGGCGGTCGACCCGATCCAGCGCATCATCGCGCCGCGCTTCTGGGCCGGCGTGATCGTCATGCCGCTGCTGACGGCGGTGTTCAACGCCGTCGGCGTGATGGGCGGCTGGGTGGTCAGCGTGCCGATGATCGGTGTCGATCCGGGCGCCTTCTGGAGCCAGATGCAGGGCGGGGTCGACGTGTTCGACGACCTGGGCAACGGCGTCGTCAAGAGCGTGGTGTTCGGCTTCACCGTCACCTTCGTGGCGCTGCTGCAGGGCTACGTGGCGAAGCCGACGGCCGAGGGCGTGGCGCGCGCCACCACGCGCACGGTGGTGATGGCGTCGCTGATGGTGCTGGGGCTGGACTTCCTGCTCACGGCGCTGATGTTCAGTTGAAGGGTGCGGGAGAAAACGCGAGATGGGACGCTCCAAGAACGATATCTGGGTCGGGCTGTTCGTGCTGATCGGCCTGGCGGCGCTGATGTTCCTGGCGCTGCAGTCGGCCAACCTGCTGTCGCTGAACTTCCAGCGCGGCTACCGCATCACGGCCAACTTCGACAACATCGGCGGGCTCAAGCCCAAGGCGGCGGTGCGCAGCGCCGGCGTGGTGGTGGGCAGGGTGGCCCGCATCGGCTTCGACGACGAGCGCTTCCAGGCGCGCATCGAGCTGGACATGGACCCGCGCTTTCACTTTCCCAAGGACAGTTCGCTGAAGATCCTCACCAGCGGGCTGCTGGGCGATCAGTACATCGGCATCGAGCCCGGCGCCGACGACAAGAACCTGGCGCCCGGCGATAATGTGAGCGCCACCCAGTCCGCCGTCGTGCTGGAGAACCTGATTAGCCAGTTTCTCTACAACAGCGCAGCCGGCAACGCCAGCAGCGGCGCCGGCGGCAAGTCGTCGGGGGGCGGGGCCAAGTAGCGCCACGCGGCACGCCAGTGCCCGCCACCACCATGCAGACCCATCATCACCCGCCAACACCCGCCCCCTCGCGGGGTGCCGCCATGACCATTTCAGCCGCCGCCGGCCCGCGCGCGCGGCGGCTGGCCGGCGTGGCCATGCTGGCCCTGCTGACGGGGTGCGCCAGCGCCCCCGGGGCCGATCCGCGCGATCCGTGGGAAGGCTACAACCGCGGCATGTACCGCTTCAACGACGCGCTGGACACGGCGGTGCTCAAGCCCGTGGCCACGGTCTACCGCGACGTGCTGCCGCAGCCGGTGCGCACCGGCGTGGGCAATTTCTTCGGCAACCTGGGTGACGTCTGGTCCTTCGTCAACCAGACGCTGCAGGCCAAGCCGGAAGCCGCGCTGCATTCGTTCTGGCGCGTGATGGTCAACACCACCATCGGCCTGGGCGGCGTGCTCGACCCGGCCAGCGAAATGCGCCTGGAGCGCCGCCGCGAGGACTTTGGCCAGACCCTGGGCTACTGGGGCGTGCCGCCCGGGCCGTACTTCGTGCTGCCGTTGTTCGGACCCTCCACGGTGCGCGACACCGTGGCGCTGCCGGTGGACATCTACGGTCATCCGCTCAGCCACGTGAACGACGTGCCGGTGCGCAATTCCCTGGGCGCCACGCAGATCGTCAACACCCGCGCGTCGGTGCTGGGCGCGGTCGAGTTGCTCGAATCGGCCGCGCTGGATCCCTACTCCTTCCAGCGCGACGCCTACCTGCAAAAGCGCCGCAACGACATCCACGACGGCAACCCCCCGGTCGACACCGAACGCTACGACCTCGACGAGGACGCGCCCGCGGGGAGCGCGGCCCCGGCCGGCGCAGCACCGGTGAAGTAGGGCGCCTGCGCCGGGATCGACCGGGCAGCACGGCACAATCCGTAACCGCGCCCGGGAACTCGGGCGGCACCATGCCTTCCAAGCCCCGGTCGGCACGGGCCAAGCACACCAGAACATGACATCCATGAACACCGCATCACGAGGATCACGTCGTCGCTTGCTGCGCCATGCCGGCGCCATCCTGGGCATGCTGACCGCCTTGGGCGCCGCGCCCTGGGCGTGGGCGACGGAAGAGGCGCCGGACGCCCTGATCCAGCGCCTGTCGACCGAGGTGCTCGACCAGCTGCGCAACGACAAGGCGCTGAAAAACGGCGACATCGGCCGTGTGATCTCCGTGGTCGACGGCAAGGTCATGCCCAATGTCAACTTCACGCGCATGACCGCGTCGGCCACCGGCCCCGGCTGGCGCCGGGCGACGCCGGAGCAGCGGCAGAAATTGCAGCAGGAGTTCAAGACCCTGCTGGTGCATACCTATGCCGGCGCGCTGCGCCAGGTCAGCGACCAGACGGTGGAGGTGCGCCCGCTGCGCGCCGCGCCCGAGGACAAGGAAGTGGTGGTGCGCACCTGGGTCAAGGGTCGCGGCGAGCCGGTGCAACTGGATTACCGGCTGGAGCGCACGCCGGGCCAGGGCAGCGGCTGGAAGATCTACGACCTGAACGTGCTGGGCGTCTGGCTGGTCGACAACTACCGGCCGCAGTTCGCGCAGCAGATCAACGCCGGCGGCATCGACGCGCTGATCCACTCCCTGGCCGAGCGCAATCAGGCCAACGCCCGCGGCGACAAGGGCTGATCTTGACCATGCTGGTGCTGCCCGCGGAGTTGATGCACGCCCAGGCGCAGACCTGCCTGACCCTGCTGCGCGAGGCCGCGCGCGCCGAATCGGGCCCACTGGTGTGGGTCGACGCCGCGCCGCTGGTGCGCTTCGATTCCTCCGCCCTGGCCGTGCTGCTGGAGTGCCGGCGCGAGTGCCTGCTGGACGGCAAGCAGTTCGCCGTGCGTGGGCTGGCCCCGCATCTGCGCGAGCTGGCGCGCCTGTACGGCGTGTTGGGGCTGCTGGCCGAGCCCGCGGCGGCCCCTGCGGCGGCCTGAATACCCCCGGGCCGCCGCCCAGCATGGGCGGGCCGGCGCACCCGGTGCACGCCGGCGCCGTAAAATGGCCGGTTGCCTATGCCCGCCATTTCGTTTCAGTCGGTGTCCAAGGTCTACCCGGCCACCGGCAAGCCTGGAAGCACTCCCCTCAAAGCGCTCGACGATGTCGGCTTCGACATCGAGGAAGGGGAGTTCTTTGGCCTGCTCGGCCCCAACGGCGCCGGCAAGACCACGCTGATCTCCATCCTGGCCGGGCTGGCGCGCGCCACCTCGGGGCGGGTGCTGGTGCATGGCCACGACGTGCAGACCGAGTTCGTGGCCGCGCGCCGGCACCTGGGCATCGTGCCGCAAGAGTTGGTGTTCGACCCCTTTTTCACCGTGCGAGAGGCGCTGCGCTTTCAATCGGGCTACTTCGGCCTGCACCGCAACGACGACTGGATCGACGAGCTGCTGGCCGGCCTGGGCCTGGCCGACAAGGCCACGGCCAACATGCGCCAGCTGTCGGGCGGCATGAAGCGACGCGTGCTGGTGGCGCAGGCGCTGGTACACAAGCCGCCGGTGATCGTGCTGGACGAGCCCACCGCCGGCGTCGACGTGGAGCTGCGCCAGACGCTGTGGCAGTTCGTCGACGGCCTGAACCGCCAGGGCCACACCGTGCTGCTGACCACGCACTACCTGGAGGAGGCCGAGGCGCTGTGCCAGCGCATCGCCATGCTCAAGACCGGGCGCGTGATCGCGCTGGAGCGCACCAGCACGCTGCTGAGCAACGCCACCGCCAACGTGCTGTATTTCAAGACCGACGGCGCGCTGCCGCCGGCGCTGGCCGCGCTGGCGCGCGTCACCGGCCGCATCGTCGAGCTGCCGGCGCACGACCCGGCCGAGATCGAGCGCCACCTGGCCAAGCTGCGTGAAGCCGGGGTGAAGGTGGAGGACCTGGAGATCCGCAAGGCCGACCTGGAGGACGTGTTCATCGCCCTGATGAACGGCCAGCGCGTGCCCGCCGCGGTCGGAGGCACGGCATGAGCGAGCCGCGCCAGCGCCCCCACCTGCAGGCCCTGCCGGCCCCCGACGATGGCTGGAAGATGCTGCTCCAGAAGGAAGTGCTGCGCTTTTGGCGCGTGGCGCTGCAGACCATCGCCGCGCCGGTGCTGACGGCGGTGCTGTACCTGCTGATCTTCGGCCACGTGCTCGAAGGCCGGGTGCAGGTCTACCCGGGCGTGGGCTACGTCGCCTTCCTGGTGCCCGGCTTGGTGATGATGAGCGTGCTGCAGAACGCCTTTGCCAACAGTGCCTCCAGCCTGGTGCAGAGCAAGATCATGGGCAACCTGGTGTTCGTGCTGCTGACGCCGCTGTCGGCCTGGCACTGGTTCGTCGCCTACGTGGGCGCGGCCATCGCGCGCGGGCTGCTGGTGGGGCTGGGCGTGTACCTGGTGACGCTGTGGTACGCGCCGCCGCGCCTGGCGGCGCTGCCCTGGGTGCTGGTGTTCGCCGTGCTGGGCGCCGCGCTGATGGGCGTGCTGGGCCTGCTGGCGGGTCTGTGGTCGGACAAGTTCGATCAGATGGCGCTGTTCCAGAACTTCATCGTCATGCCCATGACCTTCCTGTCGGGCGTGTTCTATTCCATCCACTCGCTGCCGGGCGTGTGGCAGGCCATCAGCCAGGTCAACCCGTTCTTCTACATGATCGACGGCTTTCGCCATGGCTTCTTCGGCGTCAGCGACGTTTCGCCCTGGTTCAGCCTGGGCGTGGCGGGCACCAGCGTGGCGCTGGTGTCGGCGCTGACGCTGCACCTGCTGCGCACCGGCTACAAGCTGCGCTACTGACTTTCGAGGGTTTCGCCATGAACGCTGAGCAGATCAAGCAACTCATCGCCGCCGGTCTGGTGTGCGAGCACCTGGAGCTGGAGGGCGACGGCCGCCACTGGTTCGCCGTCATCGTCTCGCCCCAGTTCGAGGGCAAGCGACCCATCGCGCGCCACCAGATGGTGTATGCCACCCTGGGCAGCCAGATGCAGACCGACGCCGTGCACGCGCTGTCCATGAAGACGCTGACCCCCGCCGAATGGGCGGCGCAGCGTGCCTGATACTATTAAAACAATAGCTTCTGACGCGCGTCAGGCGTGCGTCACGGCTGATTTTCCTCATTCATCGCGTCAAGCATGGACAAACTGCTGATCCGCGGCGGCCGCCCGCTGCAGGGGGAGGTGCCCATCTCCGGCGCCAAGAACGCCGCGCTGCCGGAGATGTGCGCCGCGCTGCTGACCGGCGAGCCGGTGCACCTGGTCAACGTGCCGCGCCTGCACGACGTGCGCACCATGCGCCGCCTGCTCGACCACATGGGCGTGGCGACCGAAACCCATGGCGAGCGCGGCGGCATGAGCTTCGTCGCGCCCGACGGCCTGAGCCCCGAGGCGCCCTACGAGCTGGTCAAGACCATGCGCGCGGCGGTGCTGGTGCTGGGGCCGCTGCTGGCGCGCTTTGGCCGCGCCCGGGTGTCGCTGCCGGGCGGCTGCGCCATCGGCTCGCGCCCGGTGGACCAGCACATCAAGGGCCTGCAGGCCATGGGTGCGCAGATCGACGTCGAGCACGGTTACATGGCGGCGCGCCTGCCCGCCGGCCGCAGCCGGCTGCAGGGCGCGCGCATCACCACCGACATGGTCACCGTCACCGGCACCGAAAACTTCCTGATGGCCGCCACGCTGGCCGAGGGCGAGACGGTGCTGGAAAACGCCGCCCAGGAGCCGGAGATCACCGACCTGGCCGAGATGCTGATCCGCATGGGCGCGCGCATCGAGGGCCACGGCAGCAGCCGCATCCGCATCGAGGGCGTCGAGCGCCTGCACGGCGCCACGCACGAGGTGGTGGCCGACCGCATCGAGGCGGGCACCTTCCTGTGCGCCGTCGCCGCCACCGGCGGCGAGGTGACGCTGCGCCACGCCCGCGCCGACCACCTGGACGCCGTGATCGAGAAACTGCGCGAGGCCGGCGTGCGGGTGGACGCGCTGGACGGCGCCATCCGCGTGCGCAGCCCCGGTGGGCCGGCACTGCGCGCGCAGAGCTTTCGCACCATCGAATACCCGGGCTTTCCGACCGACATGCAGGCGCAGTTCATGGCGCTCAACTGCGTGGCCGGCGGCCCCAGCATGGTCACCGAGACCATCTTCGAAAACCGCTTCATGCACGTCAACGAGCTGGCGCGCCTGGGGGCGCAGATTCATGTGGACGGCCGCAACGCCATGATCGAGGGCGGCGCGCGGCTGTCCGGCGCCACCGTGATGGCCACCGACCTGCGCGCCTCCGCCAGCCTGGTGATCGCCGGCCTGATCGCCGAGGGCGAGACCGTGGTCGACCGCATCTACCACCTGGACCGCGGCTACGACCAGATGGAAGAAAAGCTGCGCGCCCTGGGTGCCGATATCGAGCGCGTGCGCTGAGCCATGAATACCGGACGCGAAGGACGCGAAGGATGCGCGAAAGGCGCGAAAGGAGACCTTGATATGGATGGCTTGTTTCGCGTTCTTCGCGCTGCTTTTGCGCCCTTCGCGTCCGGTCAAGTTCGGGAGCCCTGAATGATCACCCTGGCCCTGTCCAAAGGCCGCATCTTCGACGAGACCGTGCCGCTGCTGGCCGCCGCCGGCATCACGGTGACGGAAGACCCCGAAAAATCCCGCAAGCTGATCCTGCCCACCACCCAGCCCGACGTGCAGGTGGTGCTGGTGCGCGCCACCGACGTGCCGACCTACGTCGAATACGGCGGCGCCGACCTGGGCGTGACCGGCAAGGATGTGCTGATCGAGCACGGCGGCGCCGGGCTGTACCAGCCGCTGGACCTGCGCATCGCGCAGTGCCACATGGCGGTGGCCGCGCCCGAGGGTTTTGATTACCAGCGCGCCGTGCGCCAGGGCAGCCGCATCACGGTGGCCACCAAGTACACCGCGATCGCGCGCGACTTCTTTGCCGACAAGGGCGTGCACGTCGACCTGATCAAGCTCTACGGCAGCATGGAACTGGCGCCGCTGACCGGCATGGCCGACGCCATCGTCGACCTGGTGAGCACCGGCAAGACGCTCAAGGCCAACCGGCTGGTCGAGGTCGAGCACATCATGGACATCAGCTCGCGCCTGGTGGTCAACCAGGCGGCGCTCAAGCTCAAGACGGCGCCGATCCGCCGCATCATCGACGCCTTTGCACAGGCCATCGGCCCCGCCCGTTGATATGAAATTCATAGCTGCTCCCGCCCGCCTATCCACGCTGGAAGCCGATTTCGAGCAAAAATTCGAGCAACGCCTGCACTGGAGCGCCGAGCAGGACGAGGCCATCGAGCAGCGCGTCAGGGACATCCTGGCCGACGTGCGCGCGCGTGGCGACGCCGCGGTGCTCGACTACACCGCCCGGTTCGACGGCTTGCAGGCCGCATCGGTGGCCGCGCTGGAGCTCGGCGCCGCCGAGTTGCAGGCCGCCTTCGACGGCCTGCCCGCCGCCCAGCGCGAGGCGCTCACCCAGGCCGCCGCCCGCATTCGCCGCTACCACGACTGGCAGAAGACCCAGGGCGGCGAAACCGCCACCTACCGCGACGAGGAAGGCACCCTGCTGGGCCAGAAAATCACGCCGCTGGACCGCGTCGGCATCTACGTGCCGGGCGGCAAGGCGGCCTACCCCAGCAGCGTGCTGATGAACGCCATCCCGGCCCATGTGGCCGGCGTGGGCGAGATCGTCATGGTGGTGCCCACGCCGCGCGGCGAGAAGAACCCGCTGGTGCTGGCCGCCGCCCACGTGGCTGGCGTCACGCGCGCGTTCACCGTCGGCGGCGCGCAGGCCGTGGCCGCGCTGGCCTGGGGCACGCAGACCATCCCGAAGGTGGACAAGATCACCGGCCCCGGCAACGCCTACGTCGCCAGCGCCAAGAAGCACGTGTTCGGCCAGGTCGGCATCGACATGATCGCCGGCCCGAGCGAAATCCTGGTGCTGGCCGACGGCAGCACGCCCGCGGACTGGGTGGCCATGGACCTGTTCAGCCAGGCCGAGCACGACGAGCTGGCGCAGGCCATCCTGCTCAGCCCCGACGCCGCCTACATCGATGCCGTGCAGCGCGAGATCGACCGCCTGCTGCCGGACATGCCGCGCGCCGAGATCATCGCCAAGAGTTTGACGGGCCGCGGCGCGCTGATCCACACCCGCAGCATGGAAGAAGCCTGCGCCATCAGCAACCGCATCGCGCCCGAGCACCTGGAAGTCAGCAGCCGCGAGCCGCGGCGCTGGGAACCGCTGCTGCGCCATGCCGGCGCCATCTTCCTGGGCGCGCACACCAGCGAAAGCCTGGGCGACTACTGCGCCGGCCCCAATCACGTGCTGCCCACCAGCGGCACGGCGCGCTTTTCGTCGCCGCTGTCGGTGTACGACTTCCAGAAGCGCAGCAGCCTGATCGAGGTCAGCGCGGAGGGCGCGCGCCAGCTTGGCCGCATCGCCAGCGTGCTGGCGCGGGGCGAAGGCCTGCAGGCGCACGCGCGCGCGGCCGAGCTGCGCGACCCGGCGGCGGCGTCGCCCGGGCGCTGAACCGCGCCGCCTGCCATCGACCGGCGCGCCCGGCGGTGGCATCATCGCGTCGAGGCGGCGCGCCCCGGCGGCGGGCGTTTTGGCGATCTGACGAGGAGAGCACGGTGGAAATCACGCTGAACGGCTATCACACCCTGATCCTGGCGGCCCTGGTCATGCTGGTCGGCCATTGGCTGGTGTTCCGGGTCCGCTTTCTGTCGGCCTTCAACATCCCCGAGCCGGTGGCCGGTGGCCTGCTGGCGGCGGCGATCGTCTACGGGCTCAACGTCGCGCTGGGCCTGAAGTTCAGGTTCAACACCGAGCTGCAGACCACCTTCATGCTGATGTTCTTCTCGTCCATCGGGCTGAGCGCCGACTTCACGCGCCTGAAGGAAGGCGGCAAGCCGCTGGTGCTGCTGCTGGTGATCGTGTCCTGCTTCATCGTGGTGCAGAACCTGATCGGCGTGGGCCTGGCGGCGGCGCTGGGCCTGAAGCCCCTGATCGGGCTGGTGGTGGGTTCGATCACGCTCACCGGCGGCCATGGCACGGCCGGCGCCTGGGGGCCGGTGCTGGAGCAGAACTACGGCATCGTCGGCGCCACCGCGCTGGGCATCGCCACCGCCACCTTCGGCCTGGTGTTCGGCGGCCTGATCGGCGGGCCGGTGGCGCGCCACCTGATCAACCAGCAAAAGCGCCAGCCCGTGCCCGAGGCCGGGCCGCGCGATTCGATCGACGCCATCTCGGGCAAGCCGCGCCACGGCGAGGCGAGCGAGCAGGACCGCGCCAGGCGCCTGGCGTTCGACATGTTCGACCAGCCGCGCCTGATCACCGCCTACAGCGCGATCGAGACCCTGGCCATGTTCGCCGCCTGCCTGACCGCGGCCGACCTGCTGAGCGGCTGGACCAAGGGCAGCTGGATCGAGCTGCCGACCTTCATCTGGGCGCTGGCCAGCGGGGTGGTGATTCGCAACGTGCTGACGCACGTGTTCCGCTTCGAGATGTTCGATCGCGCCATCGACGTGTTCGGCAACGCCTCGCTGTCGCTGTTCCTGGCCATGGCATTGCTCAGCCTGCGGCTGTGGGAGCTGGCCGACCTGGCCGGCCCGGTGGCCATCATCCTGGCGGTGCAGGTGCTGGTGATGATGGCCTGGGCGACTTTCGTCACCTACCGCTTCATGGGCGCCGACTACGACGCCGCGGTGGTGGCTGCCGGCCACTGCGGCTTTGGCCTGGGCGCCACGCCGACGGCGATCGCCAACATGCAGGCCATCACCGACCGCTTCGGCCCGTCCTACAAGGCCTATCTGGTGGTGCCGCTGGTGGGGGCGTTCTTCGTCGACCTGGTGAACGCGACGATCCTGCAGATCTTCACGCAGCTGCCGTTCCTGCGATAGCCGCCGGCCCCTGGGCGGGCTCGTTCAGCGTTCCACCACGGTCATGCTGCGGCGGTGATCAACCCAGGTCAGGCGGCTGACGTCGAAGCCGGCGTCGCGCGCGCGCTCCAGCAGCTGGGCGCGCACGCTGGCGCGAAGCGTGGGGGTTCGGGCCAGCAGCCACAGATCCTCGTGCGTGGGGCCGCTGACCAGGGCGTGCTGGTTGTCGTCGTCGAGCTCGAACACGGCGCGGCTGCTGCGCACCGGCCAGACAAAGCTGACCAGCAGGTGCGCGCTGTCGGCATCGTGGGCGAAGCGCGCGCGCGCCGTGGCGGTGCGCCAGCGGCCCTGGCGCGGATCGAAGCCGCGCCGGGCGATCTCCAGCGTGCCGTTGGGCAACAGGCTGTGGTGCGTGACGCTGTCGGTCAGGCCGCGATCGGCCGCGTGGTCGATGCGCGCGAGTTCGTACCAGCGGCCCAGGTAGCGCCGCAGCTCGAACGGTGTCACCGGCTGCACACCGGGTGGCAGGCCGGTCTGCTGGCCGAGGCGGTACAGCGCATAGGCGCCGGCAGCGAGCAGGGCAAGGTTTCTGGCTTTCATGGTCAACGCGGCAGCATAGCAGGCGCTCCGGTGGGCGGGGTTCCGTCAACCTCCTGCGAATCACACGAAACTCGTGTAACACGAATTTCGTGTACACTGACCAGCATGAAGAACGTCACCATCACCGTCGACGACGCCGTGCTTGAATGGGCGCGGGTGGAGGCGGCGCGGCGCGGCTCCAGCGTCTCGCGCATGGTGGGCGAGATGCTGGCCGAGAAGAGGCGGCAGGAGGACGCCTACGCGCAGGCCATGCGCAGCGCGCTGCGCTTTGAGTCCTGGGGCGAAAGCAGCGGGCCCTACCTGCGCCTGAGCGAGGTCGAATGACGCCGCCGCTGGTCTTCGTCGACACGCCGGTGTTCCTGTACACGGCCGACGAGCGCGACATGCACAAGCAGGCGCTGGCGTGCCAGTGGGTGCGCTGGTGCTGGAGCGAGCGCACCGGCCGCATCAGCACCCAGGTGCTCAACGAGCTCTACCACAACGCCATCACGCGCTTTCGCGCTCGCATGCCGGTGCAGCAGGCGCGCACGCAGGTGCGCAACCTGCGCCAGTGGCAGCCGCCGCACCTGGACACCTTCACCATCGACGGTGCCTGGGCCTTGCAGGACCGCCACGCGCTGGGCTACTGGGAGGCGCTGATCGTCGCCTCGGCCCAGCAGCAGGGCTGCCGGTACCTGCTGAGCGAGGACCTGCCGCACCAGCAACGCTTCGAGAGCGTGCAGGTGATCAATCCCTTCCGGGTGCGTCCCGATGAATTGCCTCTTGACGATGAACGCTGACACCCCGACCCCCAATCCGCTGGCGCGCATCCGCCAGGACGTGCAGTCCATGCACGCCTATGCCGTGCAGGACTCGGCCGGCCTGCTGAAGATGGACGCGATGGAAAACCCCCATCGCCTGCCGGCCAGCCTGCAGGCCGAGCTGGGCCGGCGCCTGGGCCAGGTGGCGGTCAACCGCTACCCGGGCGCTCGCATCGACGAGTTGCGCGCCGCGCTGCACGCCCACGCCGCGCCGCCCGCGGGCTGGTCGCTGATGCTGGGCAACGGCTCGGACGAGCTGATCAGCCTGCTGGCCATGGCCTGCGACGTGCCTGGCGCGTCCATCCTGGCGCCGCTGCCGGGCTTCGTGATGTACGCCATGAGCGCGCGCCTGCAGGGCCTGGCCTTCCATGGCGTGCCGCTCACGGCCGACTTCGAGCTGGACGAGGCGGCGATGCTGGCGGCCATCGACCAGCACTGCCCGGCCATCCTGTACCTGGCCTACCCCAACAATCCCACCGGCACGCTGTGGGACGCCGGCACCATCACCCGCCTGATCGCGGCCCAGGGCCGTCAGGGCGGCCTGGTGGTGATGGACGAGGCCTACCAGCCCTTTGCCGCGCACAGCTGGATCGAGGTGGTGCGCGCCGACCCGGCCGCGCACCGGCATGTGCTGGTCATGCGCACGCTCAGCAAGTTCGGCCTGGCTGGCGTGCGCATCGGCTACCTGATGGGCGAGGCCGCGCTGGTGGCCGAGATCGACAAGCTGCGCCCGCCCTACAACGTGAGCGTGCTGAACGCCGAGTGCGCGCTGTTCGCGCTGGAGCACGCCGACGTGTTCGCGGCGCAGGCCGCCGACATCCGGGCGCAGCGCGCGCAGTTGCTGGCGGCGCTGGCGGCGCTGCCCGGCGTGACGCCCTATCCCAGCCAGGCCAACATGATCCTGGCGCGCGTGCCCGACGCCGCGCGTGCCTTTGCCGGCATGCGCGCGCGCGGCGTGCTGATCAAGAACGTTTCTACAATGCACCCGCTGCTGGCCAACTGCGTGCGCCTCACGGTCGGCACCGCCGACGAGAACGCGCAGATGCTGGCGGCCCTGCAAGCCTCGCTATGACCACCATTGCCCGCACCGCCGACGTCGCACGCGACACCGCCGAAACCCGCATCCGCGTGCGCCTGAACCTGGACGGCAGCGGCCAGGCCAAGCTGGCCACCGGCATCGGCTTCTTCGACCACATGCTGGACCAGATCGCGCGCCACGGCCTGATCGACCTGGACGTGCAATGCCAGGGCGACCTGCACATCGACGGCCACCACACGGTCGAGGACGTCGGTATCGCCATCGGCCAGGCGGTGCGCCAGGCGGTGGGTGACAAGCGCGGCATCACCCGCTACGGCCACAGCTACGTGCCGCTGGACGAGGCGCTGTCGCGCGTGGTGGTCGACTTCTCCGGTCGTCCCGGGTTGGTGCTGGAGGCGCGTTTTTCCAGCGCCATGATCGGCGGCTTCGACACCCAGCTGGTGCACGAGTTCTTTCAGGGCTTCGTCAACCACGCCCTGGTCACGCTGCACGTCGACAACCTGAAGGGCGTCAACGCGCACCACCAGGTCGAGACCATCTTCAAGGCTTTCGGGCGGGCGCTGCGCATGGCGTTGACACCCGATCCGCGCGCTGCCGGCCAGATTCCGTCGACCAAGGGAACGCTCTAAGTCAAATCGGGCTCCAGCGCTTGCCAGACGTGCGCCAGAAGCTATGAATTCAATAGTAAACCAGACGGTGGCCGTGGTCGACTACGGCATGGGCAACCTGCGCTCGGTGGCGCAGGCGGTGATTCATGCGACGCAGGACACGCGCGTCAACGCCGTCATCACCGCCGACCCGGCGCAGGTGCGCGCCGCCCACCGGGTGGTGCTGCCGGGACAGGGGGCCATGGGCGACTGCATGCGCGAGCTGCGCCAATCCGGCCTGCTGCAAGCGGTGCTGGAGGCGGCGGCGCGCAAGCCGCTGTTCGGCGTCTGCATCGGCATGCAGATGCTGCTGACGCACAGCGCCGAGGGCCGCACGGCCGACGGCACGCCCGGGCTCGGCCTGATTGCCGGCGAAGTGCTGCGCTTTGACCTGGCGGGCCGCAAGGCACCGGACGGCAGCCGCTACAAGGTGCCGCACATGGGCTGGAACCGCGTGTTCCAGAGCCGCCCGCACCCACTGTGGCAGGGCGTGGCCGACGGCGCCTGGTTCTATTTCGTCCACAGCTATTTCGCCAGCCCGCGCAACCCGGCGCATGCGGCGGGCGAGACCGAGTACGGCGCGCGCTTTGCCAGCGCCGTGGCGCGCGATAATATTTTTGCCACTCAGTTCCACCCCGAAAAGAGCGCCGACCAGGGTCTGGCCCTGTATCGCAATTTCCTGGACTGGAATCCCTGATCGATTTTGCTTCTGTTTTCATAGCGTCTCGCACGCATCCTATAAGCGCCAACGGCTCTTTCACTCTTACAATCGTCATGCTGCTCATTCCCGCCATCGACCTCAAGGACGGCCACTGCGTGCGCCTGAAACAGGGCGACATGGACCAGGCCACGGTCTTCAGCGAGGCGCCGGCCGACATGGCCGCGCACTGGCTCGACCAGGGCGCGCGACGCCTGCACCTGGTGGACCTGAACGGGGCCTTTGCCGGCAAGCCGCAGAATTTGATGGCCATCAAGGCGATCTTGAAAGAGGTCGGTGACGAGATCCCGGTGCAGCTGGGCGGCGGCATCCGCGACCTGGACACCATCGAGCGCTACGTCGACGCCGGCATCCGCTACGTCATCATCGGCACGGCGGCGGTCAAGAACCCGGGTTTTCTGAAGGATGCCTGCACCGCCTTTGGCGGCCACATCATCGTCGGCCTGGACGCCAAGGACGGCAAGGTGGCCACCGACGGCTGGAGCAAGCTCACCGGCCACGAGGTGATCGACCTGGCGCGCAAGTTCCAGGACTGGGGCGTGGAAAGCATCATCTACACCGACATCGGGCGTGACGGCATGCTCTCGGGCATCAACGTCGACGCCACCGTGAAACTGGCGCAGTCACTCACCATCCCGGTGATCGCCTCGGGCGGACTGTCCAGCATGGCCGACATCGAGCAGCTGTGCGCCGTCGAGAGCGAGGGCATCGAGGGTGTGATCGCCGGCCGCGCCATCTACTCGGGCGACCTGGACTTCGCCGCCGCCCAGGCGCGCGCCGATGCGCTGAACGGGTGAGCACCATGCTGGCCAAACGCATCATCCCCTGCCTGGACGTGACCGGCGGCCGCGTGGTCAAGGGCGTCAACTTTGTCGAGCTGCGCGACGCCGGCGATCCGGTCGAGATCGCCGCCCGCTACAACGAACAGGGCGCCGACGAGCTCACCTTCCTCGACATCACCGCCACCAGCGACGGGCGCGATTTGATCCTGCCCATCATCGAGGCCGTGGCCTCGCAGGTGTTCATTCCGCTCACCGTCGGTGGCGGCGTGCGCACGGTGGAGGACGTGCGCCGCCTGCTGAACGCCGGGGCCGACAAGGTCAGCTTCAACTCGGCAGCCATCGCCAACCCGCGGGTGATTCGCGACGCCTCGGACAAGTACGGCGCGCAGTGCATCGTGGTGGCCATCGACGCGCGTCGGCGCAGCGGCGACGAAGCGGCCGCGCGCGGCGCGGGCTGGGACGTCTTCAGCCACGGCGGGCGCCAGAACACCGGGCTGGACGCCGTGGCCTGGGCGCGCCAGATGGCCGAACACGGCGCCGGCGAGATCCTGCTGACCAGCATGGACCGCGACGGCACGCAGAGCGGCTTCGATCTGGAGCTGACGCGCGCCGTCAGCGACGCCGTCAGCGTGCCGGTGATCGCCTCGGGCGGTGTCGGCAACCTCGACCACCTGGCCGACGGCGTGCAGATCGGCGGCGCCGACGCCGTGCTGGCGGCCAGCATCTTTCACTATGGCACCTTCACCATCGCGCAGGCCAAGCAGCACCTGGCCGCGCGCGGCGTTGCGGTAAGGCTGTAAGCTTGTGGCCGTCCTGATGCTTCACCCACCATGCTGACCGACCGCGTGCTGTCGCCCGCTGCCTGCCTGTCCGGCAAGCAACGCTGCTGGCATTCGGGCTTTCCGGTATGGCCGCCGCCGCCGGGGGCGTGTCTTGCCGCCTTCCTGTCCCCGTCATTGATTTCCGGAATTTCCCCTTATGACCATTCCCGCGCTTGAAGACTTCCTGGCCACCGTGCAACGGCGTGACCCCCATCAACCCGAATTCCTGCAGGCCGTGCGCGAGGTGATGGCCTCGTTGTGGCCGTTCGTGCAGCGCAATCCCAAGTACGTCCAATACGGGGTGCTGGAGCGCCTGTGCGAACCGGACCGCGTGATCCAGTTCCGCGTCGCCTGGGTCGACGACAAGGGGCAGACCCAGGTCAACCGGGCCTTCCGCGTGCAGCACAACATGGCCATCGGTCCTTACAAGGGCGGCATGCGCTTTCACCCCTCGGTCAACCTGTCGATCCTGAAGTTTCTCGGCTTCGAGCAGACCTTCAAGAACGCCCTCACCACCTTGCCCATGGGCGGCGGCAAGGGCGGCAGCGACTTCGACCCCAAGGGCAAGAGCGACGGCGAGGTGATGCGCTTTTGCCAGGCCCTGATGAGCGAGCTGTACCGCCACCTGGGCGCCGACACCGACGTGCCGGCCGGTGACATCGGCGTCGGTGCGCGCGAAGTCGGCTTCATGGCCGGCATGATGAAAAAGCTGTCCAACAACGCCGGCAGCGTGTTCACCGGCAAGGGCATCGCCTACGGCGGCAGCCTGATGCGACCCGAGGCCACCGGCTACGGCACGGTCTACTTCGCGCAGGAAATGCTGCGCCGCAAGCAGATGGGCTTCGAGGACCGGCGCGTCAGCATCTCCGGCTCGGGCAACGTCGCGCAGTACGCGGCCGACAAGGCGATGGAGTTGGGAGCCAAGGTGGTCACCCTGTCCGACTCCGACGGCACCCTGGTGTGCGAGGCCGGCATGACGCACGGGATGCTGCAGGACCTGATGGAGTTCAAGAACGTGCAGCGCGGCCGCCTGAAGGACTTCAGCAAACAGCACAAGCTCAAGTTCGAGGCCGGCAAGCGCCCCTGGCACGTGCCGGTGGACATTGCGCTGCCTTGCGCCACGCAGAACGAACTGGACGCGACTGATGCCAAGCACCTGATCGCCAACGGCGTGGTCTGCGTGGCAGAGGGTGCCAACATGCCCAGCACGCTGGAGGCGGTCGACCACTTCCTGGCCGCCGGCACGCTGTATGCGCCGGGCAAGGCCAGCAACGCCGGTGGCGTGGCCACTTCGGGCCTGGAGATGAGCCAGAACGCGATGCGCCTGTCGTGGACCCACAGCGAGGTCGATCTGCGCCTGCACGAGATCATGAAGGACATCCACGGCAACTGCGTGCGCCACGGCGAACGCAAGGACGGCACGGTCAACTACGTCGAGGGCGCCAACGTGGCCGGCTTCGTCAAGATCGCCGACGCCATGCTGGCGCAGGGCGTCTATTGACCACGTCTGCGCGGCGTCGCACGCCGTCGCCCTTCAGGGGCGCATCGCCAGTGGGCGCCGTGGCGCCGGTCACGGATGGCCAATGACTTCGCCCCAGGCAGACGTTGTCGGCCTCGGGTGAATCACAAGGCGGGCGCTCGTCATGCCCGAGTGAGATGGCTTCAGTGGTCGTGCCTGTAGGCGCCAGGTGACAGGATTTCGTGGTCACGAGCCGAGTTGCTCGAAGCGGGCGTCCTTGGCTTGCCACAGCTCGGCCAGCCAGGCCTGCACGCCGGTGACAGCGAGCGGCTGCCCGTCACCTGTTGCCGGTACGGGCCGGCGGTCGATGTGCACGCGGACTTCGGACACGCGGCCACACAGCACGTCGACGAAGCTCGGTACCCGACCGGGGTAGAAGATGGTCACGTCCAGCACGGCATCAAGCCGGTCGCCCAGCACATCCAGCGCCGTCATCATGCCGCCTGCCTTGGGCTTGAGCAGGTGGCGGTAGGGCGAGCCCTGCGCCTCATGCTTGGCAGGCGTGAAGCGCGTGCCCTCGACAAAGCTCATCACCGAGGTGGGCAGCGCACGGAAGCGCGCACAGGCCGCGCGCGCCGTGGCCAGGTCCCGCGCCCCGCTGGCGCCGCCGCGCCGGCGCAGGAACGGGAAATCCAGCGCCCACCACACCAGCCCGACCAGCGGCACCCAGATCAGCTGGCGCTTGATGAAGAACTTGAGAAAGGGCGCGCGGCCCTGCAGGCAGTGCTGTAGCACCAGGATGTCGACCCAGCTCTGGTGGTTGCAGACCACCAGGTACCAGGCGTGCTGGCTCAGATCGGGTGGCAGGTGCACCTGCCAGCGCGTGCTGCTGGCCCATTGCAGTCCGGCGGCGTTCAGGCGGTTCCAGGTGTCGGCCAGCGCCACCACGGCCGCGTCCAGCGGCTTGATCGGCGGCAGCGGGCGCGTCAGCAGCTTGAGCAGGATCAGCGGTGCCAGCAGCGTAAACAGCGCCAGCGTATAGGCCGTCAGCAGCAGGACGGCGGTGGTGCCGATCAGCAGCGCGCGCACGGCGGGCCAGCCGGTGGCGCGTCAGCCCGTACCCAGCCGCGCAAACACCGCGCGCGCCGCCGCGATGGTGGCGTCGATGTCGGCGTCGCTGTGCGCGGCACTGACGAATCCGGCTTCATACAGCGCCGGCGCGATGTACACGCCGCGCTCCAGCAGGCCGTGGAACAGTTGGTTGAAGCGCGTGCCGTCGCTTTTCATCACTTCGGCGTAGTGGCGCGGCAGCTTGGGCAGCAGGAAGAAACCGAACATGGCGCCTTCGCTATCGGCCGAAAACGGCACGCCGGTGTCTTGCGCGGCGGCCACCAGACCGTCGACCAGACGGTGCGTCTTCGCCGTCAGTGCTTCGAAGAAGCCGGGCTTGCGGATCTCGCGCAGCGTGGCCAGGCCGCAGGCGGTGGCGACCGGGTTGCCGCTCAGCGTGCCGGCCTGGTACACCGGGCCCAGCGGCGCCAGCTGCTCCATCACCGCGCGCTTGCCGCCAAAGGCCGCCAGCGGCATGCCGCCGCCGATGACCTTGCCCATCACCGTGATGTCGGGTTCGAAGCCAGGGATGGCGCGCGCGTAGACCGACTGCGCGCCACCCAGGGCGACGCGAAAGCCGGTCATCACCTCGTCGTAGATCAGCAGCGCGCCGTGCTGGGTGCACAGCTCGCGGCAGCGGCGCGTGAAGTCGACGCTGGCGCGCACGAAGTTCATGTTGCCCGCGATCGGCTCCATGATCAGACCGGCGATCTGCGCCCCGTGCTCGGCAAAGGCCTGCTCCAGCTGGGCGATGTTGTTGTACTCCAGCACCATCGTGTGCTGCACCACCTCGGGCGGCACGCCGGCGCTGGTGGGGTTGCCAAAGGTGGCCAGGCCCGAGCCGGCCTTGACCAGCAGGGCGTCGGCGTGGCCGTGGTAGCAGCCCTCGAACTTGATGATGGCGCTGCGCCCGGTCGCGCCGCGTGCCAGCCGGATGGCGGTCATGCCGGCTTCGGTGCCGCTGCTGACCAGCCGCACCATCTCCATGCCCGGGCGCAGGCTGAGGATTTCCTCGGCCAATTCGATCTCGCGCTCGGTCGGCGCGCCGAAGGAGAAGCCATCGGTGGCGGCCTTTTGCACCGCTGCCAGCACGGCCGGGTGGCCGTGACCGAGGATCATCGGGCCCCAGGAACCGATGTAGTCGATGTAGCGCGTGTCGTTCGCATCCCAGAAGTAGGCGCCCTGCGCGCGCTGCACGAAGCGCGGCGTGCCGCCGACGGCGCGAAAGGCGCGCACGGGCGAGTTGACGCCACCGGGGATGACGCAGCGCGCGCGCTCCATGAGCGCGTCGTTGAGGTCAGTGCTTGGTTTCATTGATCGGATCCGGAAAGGACAGGGAAGAGGAGGGGTCGTCCGGTGTGTGGTTGTCAGCACCGGGTTCGGTTTCGGCCCAGAACAGGCGGTCGGCCACCGCCCGGCCCATGCCCGGGCGAAAGCCGTGATCCAGCGCCTGGTCGAGGTAATGCAAGGCTTCGGCGGTGGCGTCGGTGAGCTCGCTGCCGGTGGCGACCAGCGCGGCCAGCGCCGCCGAGAGGATGTCGCCGGCGCCCAGAAAGCTGGCGTCGATGCGCTCAAAGTCCTGGCTCAGCAGCTCGGCCTGCGGCGAAGCCAGCACGTTGCCCAGCCGGTCGCCGACCATCGGCAGACCGGTGACCAGCACGAAGGACACCCCTTGCTTGGCGGCCGCGCGCGCCAGATCGGTGGCGCGGGCGCGGCGATCCGTGGTCGACTCGGGCAGCAGCCAATGACGCAGCGTGGCGTTGTTGCCCACCAGCACGGTGGTCTGCGGCAGCAGCAACTCACGGAAGGCGTCCAGGTAGTGGTCGATTTCCTGCTCGGTCCACCAGGACAGATCGGGCATGTAGGCGATCACCGGCACCGTGGCGTAGTCCGACGCGAAGGCGGCGATGGCCGACACCGCTTCGGCGCTGCCGACGAAGCCCACCTTGATGACGTGCAGCGGGATGTCCTCGGCCACGGCGGCGGCCTGCTCGGCGATGGCGGCCTCGTCCACGGCCACATGCCCGATGGTGTCGCGCGTGTCGCGCACGTACACGCCCGTGACCACTGGCAGCGCGTGCGCGCCGACCGAGGCGATCACGGTGGCGTCGCTTGCCGAGCCACCGGCCCCCGTGGGGTCGCCCGCGTTGAAACTCAGCACGTTGGGCAGCCTGTCGTATTCCGCCAACACATCGGCGGCGCTGTCGCTCGGCAAGGGATTGATCGGGTTGGAGCCGCTCATAAGACACAAATCGGGGGGTCGACGATGACACAGTGTCGCTTGTAGGCCCAAGCCGTCGATACAATCGATTGCATTCTAGGCAATTGCAACTTAAGCTGTAATGAATCCCAAAACTTGGATGTGCGTGATCTGCGGTTGGCTCTACGACGAAGCCGAGGGGGCACCCAGCCATGGTATCGCGCCGGGCACATCTTGGGAGGAAGTTCCAGCGGACTGGTGTTGTCCGGAGTGTGGGGCGCACAAGCTGGACTTCGAGATGGTGCAGATCTGAGACGCGACGCGCGAGGTCTGCGATGGCGGGAACTCCTGGTACACCACAGGGTGCCGGCACTTGAATCGTGAGGGTTCGATGACATCAAGACGGGTGCTGGTCATTGACGACAGCAATACCATCCGGCGCAGTGCCGAGATCTTCCTCAAGCAGGGGGGGCATGAGGTTTTGCTGGCCGAGGACGGCTTCGACGCGCTGGCCAAGGTCAACGACGTCCAGCCCGATTTGATCTTCTGCGACATCCTGATGCCACGCCTGGACGGGTATCAGACCTGTGCCATCATCAAGCGTAACGAAAAGTATTCATCTATCCCCGTCGTCATGCTGTCGTCCAAGGACGGTGTGTTCGACAAGGCGCGCGGGCGCATGGTCGGTTCGCAGGACTATCTGACCAAACCATTCACCAAGGACCAGCTGTTGCAGGCGGTGCAGCAGTTCGGATATGCCAACCAAGGAGCTGTGTGATGTCGATCCGCAACGTGCTGATCGTGGATGATTCCAAGACGGAATTGCTGCACCTGAGCGAGATGCTCAAAAAAGCCGGCTATGGCGTGAGCACTGCCGAGAACGCCGACGAGGCCCTGCGCCGCCTGGAGCAGGCCAAGCCCGACCTGATCCTGATGGACGTCGTGATGCCGGGCCAGAACGGCTTTCAGCTCACGCGCTCGATTTCGCGCGATCCGCGCTACGCCGACGTGCCGATCATCATGTGCACCAGCAAGAACCAGGAAACCGACCGCGTCTGGGGCATGCGCCAGGGTGCGCGTGACTACATCACCAAGCCGGTCGACCAGACCGAGTTGATGGGCAAGATCAAGGCGCTGGGCTGAGCCGGCATGTCCAACAAGCAAGCGCTGCGCGAATTCCAGAGCCGTCTGGCGATGCGGCTGCAAGCTGCCCAGGCGGTGGGGGTGGCAGCGTCGTGGCTGGCGGTGGAGGCCGGGGCCGAGCGCCTTCTGTTTCCGCTGAGCCACGCCGGCGAGATTTTTCCCTGGACCGACGTCCAGCGCGTGCCCTACGTTCAACCCTGGTTCATGGGGATCGCCAACCTGCGCGGAGGGCTGTCCGGGGTCATTGACCTGGCGCACTTCGTGAGCGGATCCGAGTCGGGCCCGGCACGCAGCGAAGGCGATCTGGCGCCATGCCGCCTGGTGGCGCTCAACCCGGTGCTGGGCGTCAACTGTGCCTTGCTGGTCGACCGACTGCTGGGCCTGCGGACCACGGAAGCGTTTGCATCCTCGACGCCATCGGCGCCCACGGCGCCGCAGTATTTTGGTCATCGTTACACCGATGGCGCCGGTCAGTCATGGCAGGAATTGAACCTGCAGCTTCTTTCCCAGCACCCGGCCTTTCTGGGCATTGGTGCGTAGTTCGTTTTTCGAGGTCACGACATGGCACTCGCCTCTCAGCTTTCCAACCTGTTCAATCGCAAGCCGCAGGAGTCTTCCGCCAGCGGCGACGAGCCATTGACTGCCGAAGCGGCGCAAGGGACGTCGGTCGCGCTGCATGGGGATGAGTCGCGGGCACTTGGCGACAGCAGCGTGATGGTTTCCGCGGTGGACGAATCCGAAGATTTGGCGCTGCCCGACGACGACACGTTTGCCGTGCCGCTTCTGGGCACCCGCACGGCGGCGCAGCATCAGCGGCTGCTGTCGATCCTGTTGGGGTTGGCATTGCTCGCATTGGTCATCACGGGTTTCTGGACGGTGTCGCGCACGGACAAGGGCGCGCGGCAGGTGGGCGCGATCGGCCAGTCGCTGATGCAGTCGCAGCGCCTGGCCAAATCGGTGTCGCAGGCGTTGGTGGGCAGCCCCGAGGCGTTCGGTGAAGTCAAGGAGAGTGCCGCAGCCCTGACGGCCAACGTGCGCGGGCTGCAGGATGGCAATGAGCTGGTGCCGGCGCTGGGTGACGCCTACAGCGATGAGCTGGGCAAGATCGGGCCGCTGGCGCAGCGCGCCGAGAAGAACGCCGGGGTTGTGATGGCGCAGCAGCAGATCCTGACCCAGGTCGGCGCGGCCCTGCGCGCGGTCAGCCGGCAATCCACCGAGCTGCTGGAAGTGGCCGAAACGGTGTCTTCGCTGAAGCTGCAGCAGAACGCGGCGGCAACCGAGCTGTCGGCTGCCGGACAACTGGTGATGCTGACGCAGCGCATTGGCAAGTCGGCCAACGAATTCCTGACCATCGAGGGCGTGAGTCCGGAGGCCGTGTTCCTGCTGGGCAAGGATCTGAACACCTTCAAGGAGATCGCCGAAGGCCTGCTCAACGGCAGTCAGGACCTGCGGCTGTCGGCCGCGCGCGATCAGCAGACGCGCGAGCGCTTGGCCGAGCTGCTCAAGCTTTACGAGGAAACGCGTTCCCAGGCTGGCGGGGTGCTGGGCAACCTGCAGGGCCTGGTGGCGGCCCGCGAGGCGCAAACCGCCATCGTCGCCGACAGTGAGCCTTTGCGCAAGGCCTTGGAGGCGTTGCAGGACAAGCTGTCGGGCGCCTCCGGCCTGGGCTTCGCCAGCCTGTTGATGCTGGTGATTCCGGCCGGTCTGGTGATTCTGTCGGCCGCCGGCCTGGTGGCTGTGCAGCTGCGTGCGAGCCGCCAGCGCCAGACCCTGGCCGAACAGCAGCGTCGCTCGGCCGAACAGGACCAGCAGGAAGCCAAGCGCGTGAACGACGCCAACCAGGCCGCCATTCTTCGTCTGATGAACGAGTTGCAGACGGTGGCCGAGGGCGATCTGACACAGGAGGCCACGGTGACGGAGGACATCACCGGCGCCATCGCCGACTCGGTCAATTACACCGTGGAAGAACTGCGCTCGCTGGTGGGTAGCGTGCAGAGCACGGCAACCCGGGTGGCGCAGACCACGACACAGGTGGAGGCCACTTCGACGGAGCTGCTGGCAACGTCGACCGAGCAGCTGCGCGAAATCCGCGAAACGGGTCAGTCAGTGCTGGACATGGCTTCGCGCATCAACGAGGTGTCCTCGCAGGCCCAGCAGTCGGCCACCGTGGCGCGTCAGTCGCTGCAGGCCGCGGAATCCGGGCTCACCGCGGTGCAAAACGCCATCGGCGGCATGAACGCGATCCGCGACCAGATTCAGGAAACGTCCAAACGCATCAAGCGGCTGGGTGAATCTTCTCAGGAGATTGGCGAAATCACCGAGCTGATCGCCGACATTACCGAACAGACCAACGTGCTGGCCCTGAACGCGGCGATTCAGGCGGCATCGGCCGGTGAAGCGGGGCGCGGCTTCTCGGTGGTGGCCGAGGAAGTGCAACGCCTGGCTGAGCGATCGGGTGACGCGACGCGCCAGATCGCGGCCCTGGTCAAGGCGATCCAGACGGATACCCAGGACGCGGTGGCCGCCATGGAGCGCTCCACCCAGGGTGTGGTTGAGGGGGCCCGCCTGTCGGACAACGCCGGCACCGCACTGTCCGAAATTGACCGCGTGTCGCGCCAGTTGGCCGAGCTGATCGAGCGCATTTCCGCCTCGGCCTCCAAAGAGGCCGATCAGGCCAACGAGGTGGCCGGCAACATCCAGCACATCTTCGCCGTGACCGAGCAGACTGGCGAAGGCACCCGCACCACCGCGACCCAGGTGCGCGAGCTGGCGCGCATGGCCGACGAACTGCGCCAGTCGGTGGCGCGATTCAAGATTGCCTGACGGGACGGCCGGCTTCGCGTCGTGGATGAAGAGTCGGCGCGTGCCGGTACGAAACCGCTTCTGGAGTGGATGAAGTCATGGTGATGAGCCCCACAGTCGAGACGGGCGCGCAAGGCGCTCCCATCGTCAGAGACCTGGGGCCGCTGGCCTGGGTGCTGGACGAGGCCCGCAAGTCGATCGAGTCGGTCAGCAAGTCGCTCAAGCGCTTCGCACGCGAGGCCGAGGGCGCGCGAGGCATCGATCTGGGGTCGGTCGATGCCAGTCCGCTGCGCATGGCTCGCCAGCAGCTTCATCAGGTGGCCGGTGCGCTGGAGATGGTCGACCAGCCGGCCGCTGCGCAGACGGTGCGCGGGATGGAAGGTGCCGTCCAGCAGTTCGTGCAGCGCCCCGACAAGTGCACCGAGGCTGCGGCGCAGACGCTGGAGCAGGCCGGCTTTGCGCTGATCGAATACCTGGAGGCCCAACTGGGTGAGCGGCCGCGCTCGGCACTGGGCTTGTTCCCGCAGTATCGACAGGTGCAGCAGCTGGCCGGCGCGGACCGCATCCACCCCGCCGACCTGTGGTCGATGCCCTGGCGCTGGGCCGATCCTGCCATGCGCGCCTCGGCGCAGCCGCTGTCCTACGGTGCCGAAGTGCGTGCGCGGCTGGATCAGCGCGTGCTCAAGCTCATGCGCCACGCCCGCACGACTGCGGCTGCCGAACTTGGCGTCATTGCCACGGGCTTGGCCTGTGGCCAGACGGTCCAGCGGTCCGCGGTTTTCTGGAAGCTGGCTGCCGGCTTTTTCGAGGCCTTGGGGCATGCCCGTATTCCGATGGACATGTACACCAAACGGGCTGCCTCGCGTGTCTTGCTGCAGTACATGACGCTGGCGCAGGGCAGCCAGGCGGTATCTGAGCGACTGGCCCACGACTTGCTGTTTTTCTGCGCCCAGGCGCGCTCCGACCCGCGCGCGCGAGCCCCGGCGCTGGAAGCGGTGCGCAAGGCCTGGGGACTTGAGGCACAGGATGCGACGCCTTACGAGCAGGCCACTTTCGGGCTTTACGATCCGGTAGTTTTGGCGCAAGCCCGTCGCCGAGTCGAAGCCGTCAAAGAGTACTGGTCTGCCCTGGCCGGTGGAGACATGGCGCGCTTGAAAATCTGCGTCGACCAGTTCAGCCTGGTGGCCGAATCGCTGGACAAACTGCACGATCAGGGGCATGTGCTGGGCGCCGCGCTGAACGGCGTCGCCCAACAGATCGCGCAATCGGGGCGTCCACCGGGGCCCGAACTGGCCATGGAAACTGCGACCGCGGTGCTGTTCCTGGAAGCGTCGTTTGCCGATTTCCAACCCGGTGACATGACGTTCTCCACACGCCTGGGACAGTTGGCCGAGCGCCTGGATGCGGTGCGAGCCGGGGCGACGACGCCTCCCCTGGAGCCCTGGATGGAGGAGCTGTACCGCAACGTCAGCGATCGCCAGACCATGGGCACCGTGGTGGGCGAGTTGCGCACCACGCTGGGCGAGGTGGAGCAGCATCTGGATCAGTTCTTTCGCAACCCTGCCGAGCGGGCCGTGCTGGCCCCGGTGCCGGCGCTGATGGGGCAGATGCGTGGTGTGCTGTCGGTGCTGGGTCTGGACCAGGCCGCGCTGGCAGTGGGTCGCCTGCGCGATGTGGTCGATGAGCTCATGGCCTCCGAGCCCGATTCTGTGCAGGCCGACGGGACGCGCTCCTTCGAGAAGCTCGGCAACAGCCTGGGTGCGCTCGGGTTTCAGATCGACATGCTGAGCTACCAGCCGGTGCTGGCACGCAAGCTGTTCGTCTATGACGCCACCCTAGGAGAACTCAGGCACGTGGCGGGTCGCGCGACCCCCGCGGGGCCAGTGGTCGACAAGCCGGCGACCGAACCCGGCGGCGTTGATCTGCTGCTGGATGACGTGCCGGGTGTTGTGGCGCCGATGTCGGCGCCAGCCGCGTTGCTGGATGAGCGTCTGCCGCCCGAGTCCATCTCTGGGCAGCTCGATGAGATTGCGGCCATGGCCGCCTTGGCCGACAAGCCGGCCTTGGCGAATGCGGCGCAACGCGCCGCCGATGCGGCACGCCGACAGGACGAAGCCGGCTTGACCGGTGCACTGGACGCGCTGCAGGCGATCGCTGGCGCCGCCACGCCAAAACCTGTCCCGGCGCCCGCCGAAGATGCGACGTCCAACGAGGACGACCTGCTGGACATCTTCCTGGAAGAAGCCTGCGAGGTGGTGGACGCGGGGGACGATGCCGTCCGGGCACTGTTGGCCGAGCCGGGTGACCTGGCCGTGCAAACCACCCTGCGTCGGGCCTTCCACACCCTGAAGGGCAGTTCGCGCATGGTGGGCCTGGCCGAGTTTGGCGAGGCAGCCTGGGCCATGGAGCAATTGCTGAACGCCTGGCTGCCCGAGCAGAAGCCGGTCACCGAGGCGCTGCGCGGGCTGGCATCGGAGGCCCTGCAGGGCTTCCGGGCGTGGACCGAGGCCATCGCCCGTCGGGACGCCGCCGGATGGTCAAGCGCACCGTTCCGTCTGGCCGCCGACGCCTGGCGGCTGAACGGTCAGCGCATCCCGCTCCGTGGCGGGCCTCAGCCGTTGACCGATGCCTCCACCGACGAGGTGGCCGTTCACGTACCCGCGGTCGAAGCCGTGGCGCCCGATCAGGCGGCGCTTGCGCCACCTGATGGCGACGCGGCGCTGGCGCTGGGCCTGCCGTCGATCGAAGCGCTTGAGTTGCCCGATCTCGCGCTGCCGTCGGGTCCTGACACGCCTGCCGATCTCCCGGTCGTCGCCTCGTCGGATGTCGCTGTCGCCGCGCCGGCGCTGGACATGATCGAACCCGATGCGGGTGCCACCGATGAACGCGGTGCGCCGCTGGCGGTCGAGGTGATCGACCTGAGCGCGACAGAACTGGGCACCTTGTCGGAAACCCTGGATCCTGCCTGGCTCGGTGCGATCGAGATCGTGGAGGCGCCGCAGGCGCACGACGCTTCCACGGCGACTGCACAGCCGCCTGTGCCCGAGGCGGCATTGCCGCCACCCCTGTCGATCGACACCCCGTCGGCGCCGGATGCGGTTTCGGCGCAGGACGTGCAGTGGCTGGACCTGAGTCTGCCCGAGCTGGACGCGCTGAGCGGAAAGCAAACGCCTGCTGTCGGCGCTCCGTCGAGCGACGGCCCGGTCGCCACGGCGGATGCGGAGCTGTATCGTCAGATCGGTGATCTGCGTGTCAGCACCGCGCTTTACAACGTCTACCTGAACGAAGCCGACGAGTGGTCGCGCCAGTTGACCACTGAGCTGTCGGAATGGGCGTTGGAGCTGGACCAGTCCGTGCCGGAAGCCGCCGTGGCGCGGGCGCATTCGTTGGCGGGCAGTTCGGCCACCGTCGGCTTTGCCGCCCTGTCGGAGCTGGCACGATCGGTGGAACATGCCCTGCAGCGCCTGCAGGGCCAGCCGCATGGCACGCGTGAACAGGCGCAAGTGCTCAACGCCGCTGCCGAGGACATTCGGCGTGTACTCCATCAGTTTGCCGCCGGGATGCTGAAGGCACCGAATCCGGACGTCCTGGCGGCGGTGCAGGCGCTGGAGCCAGTGGCGCCAGGGGATGGCGTTGCCACGACGGCGACCGACGAGGCCGTGGCGTCGACCTGGCTGGACCTTGCCCAGGCGATGCCCGCGCGACCGGTGGTCGAGCGGCCCGCGGCGCTCCCCGCCGGGGATCCGACGGGGACGCTACGTGCACTGGGCGACGACATCGATGCCGCCGACGTCGTCGATCCCGACCTGTTCCCCATCTTCGAGGAAGAAGCCGAAGAGCTGCTGCCGCAGATGGGTGCCGCGCTGCGCCGCTGGGTCGGCCACCCGGACGACCGTGATGCGCGTGCTCAGTTGCTGCGCGCGCTGCACACCCTCAAGGGCAGCGCCCGCCTGGCCGGTGCCTTGCGCCTGGGCGAAATGGCTCACCGGACGGAATCCGCGGTCGAGGTCATTGGCCTGGACCACCTGGTCGGCGCCGATCTGGAGCCGCTGCTTGACCATCTGGACGAACTGCAAGCCGGTTTTCGCCGGCTTCAGGCGGGTGAGCATGGGGTCGAATCGGCGTCGGCGATGTCGTCGTCGCCCGTTATCGCGCCTCTCGAGGAGGCCGCGCTGGCATCGGATCAATCGGCCCGTGAGACGGTACCGGAGTCGACGGCCGAACCGATGGTGGCGCCGGGCGAGGTGGCATCGCCGGCAGCCCTGTCACTGGTTTCGGCGCGCGCCGCCGCCAGTCAGGCGGTGCGCGTGCGCTCGCAACTGCTCGACCGCCTGGTGTTGCAGGCCGGCGAGGTGGCGACCTCGCGTGCACGGTTGGAAACCGAGGTCGGCCAGCTGCGCGGCCTGCTGAGCGAGCTGACGGGCAACCTGGATCGCCTGCGCGCGCAGCTGCGCGACGTCGAACTGCAGGCCGAGACGCAGATGCAGTCGCGCCTGGCGCTGTCCAAGGATGCGCAGCAGAACTTCGATCCACTGGAATTCGACCGCTTCACCCGCATGCAGGAGCTCACCCGCATGATGGCGGAGTCGGTCAACGACGTCGCCACGGTGCAGCGCAGCCTGCAGCGGGCGGTCGAGGGCAGCGAGGACAACCTGGCAGCGCAGGCACGCCAGTCGCGTGAGTTGCAGCGCGAGTTGCTGCGCACGCGCATGGTGGAGTTCGACAGCATTGCCGAGCGCCTGTACCGCGTGGTGCGCCAGGCCAGCAAGGAGACCGGCAAGCAGGTGCGGCTGGACATCGTCGGCGGGTCGATCGAAATTGACCGCGGCATCCTGGAGCGCATGACGCCAGCCTTCGAGCACCTGGTGCGCAACTGCGTGGTGCACGGTATTGAGCCGCAGGCCGAACGCGCCGCGCGTGGCAAGGACAGCATCGGCCTGATCAGTGTTCGGGTGCAGCAGACCGGCAATGACGTCTCGGTGGAGTTTGGCGACGACGGCGGAGGCCTGAACCTTTCGCGCATCCGCGAGCGCGCGCTGCAGCTGGGCATTCACGCCGCGGATCGCCCGTTGAGCGATGCCGAAGTGGCCAACCTCGTGTTCGCTGCCGGCTTTTCCACCGCCACCGAGGTCACCGAACTGGCGGGCCGCGGTGTCGGCATGGACGTGGTGCGCACCGAGGTACAGGCGCTCGGTGGCCGCATCGAAACGCGCACCGCCGAGGGCCAGGGCGCGACCTTCCAACTGGTGCTGCCACTGACCACCGCCGTCACCCACGTGGTCATGCTGCGCTGCGGCACGCTGTCGATCGGCGTGCCGTCCAACGTGGTCGAAATCGTGCAGCGTGCGTCGGCCAAGGACCTGCCGCAGGCCTACGAGACCGGGCGCTATCGCTTCGGTGACGAGTTGTTGCCGTTCTTCTGGCTCGGGGCCTTGCTGCAGGACTCGCCGCGCAGCACGGCGCCACCCGGACGGACCCTGCCGGTGGTGATTCTGCGCTCGGCCGATCAACGCGTGGCGGTGCACGTCGACGAAGTGCTGGGCAACCAGGAAGTGGTGGTCAAGGCCCTCGGTCCGCAGCTGTCGGGGTTGCCTGGCCTGGTGGCGATCACCGCCCTGGGTTCCGGCGCCGTGGCACTGATCTACAACCCGGTGGCCCTGGCGACCGTGTACGGTGCCCAGGCGCGCGCCATGGGCCAGGCGCCGGTGGTGACCGAGCCGGCTGCCGCGGTCACGCCAGATCTGCCTCAGGCGGCGGCTGCCCAGCATTCCGACATTCCTTTGGTGCTGGTGGTGGACGATTCGATCACCGTGCGCCGGGTGACGCAGCGCCTGCTGCAGCGCGAGGGCTACCGTGTGGCACTGGCGGCCGACGGCCTGCAGGCCCTGGAGCGACTGCAGGCCGAGCGCCCGGCAGTGGTGCTGTCCGACATCGAGATGCCGCGCATGGACGGTTTCGACTTCGTGCGCAACATCCGGGCCGACGACGCGCTGCGCGACCTGCCGGTGATCATGATCACCTCGCGCATCGCCGAAAAGCACCGCGAGCACGCGCGCGAACTGGGTGTCGATCACTACCTGGGCAAGCCGTACGCCGAGGACGAGCTGCTGGGCCTGATTCGTGACTTCACGCGCGCGGCGGCATCGGGCGTCACCGCCTGACGAAGCGGCCTTCGACGGTGGTTGTCCAAGCCCCGCGGTCGGTAAAATGATTGCATGGCCGATGAAGCGCAGCCGATCAACCTGACGAACCACTTCCTCATCGCCATGCCGGGCATGGAGGAAGAGACGTTTTCGCGCAGCGTGATCTACGTGTGCGAGCACAGCGAGCGCGGCGCGCTGGGGCTGATCATCAACAAGCCGGGAGAGATCAGCCTGGCCGACCTGTTCGAGCGCGTCGATCTGCCCTTGTCTCGACCCGAACTGGGCGCCCAGCCGGTGTTCCAGGGCGGTCCGCTGCAGACCGAGCGCGGCTTCGTGCTGCACGACCCGGTCGTGGCAGAGGGTCTGGCGCCCGAGCAGACGGTGTACGCCTCCACGCTGGCGGTGCCGGGCGGGCTGGAGATGACCACCTCCAGGGACGTGCTGGAGGCCCTGTCCTCGGGCGGCGGTCCGCGGCGGGTGCTGGTGACGCTCGGCTATTCGTCCTGGGGCGAGGGGCAGCTGGAATCCGAAATCCTGCGCAACAGCTGGCTGACGGTGGACGCCGACGCCAGCCTGGTGTTCGAGGCGCCGGTCGAGCAGCGCTACGACCTGGCCCTGGGCCTGCTGGGCTTGCAGGCGTGGATGCTGTCGCCCGACATCGGTCACGCATGAGCGCCAGCGCGTCCGTGCACGACGTGCCGGCCCACCTGGGCAGCTTTCTGGCGTTCGATTTCGGCCTCAAACGCACCGGCGTGGCGGTGGGCAATCGGCTCACCCGCACGGCCACGCCCCAGCCCACCATCCGCGCCGAGGGCGAGGCACGCTGGGCGCCGGTGGCGGCGCGCATCGCCGACTGGCAACCCGATGCCCTCGTGGTGGGCGTGCCCTGCCATCCCGACGGCGCAGCGCACGACAACACGCGCCGCGCGCAGCGTTTTGCACGCCAGCTGCGCGGGCGCTTCGGTCTGCCGGTGTACGAGGTGGACGAGCGCTACAGCACCACCGAGGCGCTGGCCGACGGCGCGCGCGACGCCGATGCCGGCGCGGCGGTGGTCATCCTGGAGCAGTTCTTGAGGAGTCTTGCATGAGTTCACTGGCGCTGGACGCCGAAGCCCTGTATGCCGAGCTGCGGCGCGGCGTGCGCGCCCTGATCACGCCGCAGACGCGGCTGGTGGGCATTGTCTCGGGCGGGCAGTGGCTGGCCGAGCGGCTGCAGGCCGATCTGGGTCTGGCGGGGGCGCCCGGCGCCATTTCATCGGCCATGCACCGCGACGACTTCGCCAAGCGCGGGCTGGTCGCCAGCGGCCACACCACGCTGCCCTTCGAGGTGGACGGCGCCGACATCCTGCTGCTGGATGACGTGCTCTACACCGGTCGCACCCTGCGCGCCGTGCTCAACGAGCTGTTCGACTACGGGCGGCCCGCGTGCGTGCGGCTGGCGGTGCTGGTCGATCGTGGCGGGCGCCAGCTGCCGGTGGCGGCCGAGTTCGCCGCCGCGCGGGTGGCGTTGCCGTCGCACCAGTCGCTGGAGCTGGCGCGCGCGCCGGATGGCCGCTTCAGCTTTCGTGTCGAGAATCGAGGCTGAGCATGCTGGCCCCACGCAACCCGCAACTCAACCGCCACGGCGAGCTGATCCACCTGCTGTCCACCGAGGGGCTGCCGCGCGAGCTGCTCACCCACATCCTGGACACCGCCGCGCAGTTCGTCAGCGTCAGCGACCGCGAAGTCAAGAAGGTGCCGCTGCTGCGCGGCAAGAGCGTGTTCAACCTGTTCTTCGAAAACAGCACGCGCACGCGCACCACCTTCGACATCGCCGCCACGCGCCTGTCGGCCGACGTCTACACGCTGGACATCGGGCGCTCGTCCACCGCCAAGGGCGAATCGCTGCTGGACACCGTGGCCAACCTCAGCGCCATGGCGGCCGACATCTTCGTCGTGCGCCACGGCGAGAGCGGCGCGCCCTATCTGCTGGCGCAGCACGTGGCGCCGCACGTGCATGTCATCAATGCCGGCGACGGGCGCCACGCGCACCCGACGCAGGGACTGCTGGACATGTACACCATCCGTCACTTCAAGAAGGACTTTTCCAGGCTCGTGGTGGCCATCGTCGGCGACATCCTGCACTCGCGGGTGGCGCGCTCCGACATCCACGCCCTCATCACCCTGGGCGCGGCCGAGGTGCGGGTGGTCGGCCCGCGCACGCTGGTGCCGGGTGATCTGGCGCCGATGGGCGTGCGCGTCTGCCATACGCTGCAGGAAGGCATCCAGGACGCCGACGTGATCATCACCCTGCGTCTGCAGAACGAACGCATGGGCGGCGCGCTGCTGCCCTCCAGCCAGGAGTTCTTCAAGAGCTTCGGTCTCACGCCGGAGAAGCTGCGCTGGGCCAAGCCGGATGCCATCGTCATGCACCCCGGGCCGATCAACCGCGGGGTCGAGATCGATTCGCAGGTGGTCGATGGCCAGCAGAGCGTGATCCTGCCGCAGGTCACCTTCGGCATCGCCGTGCGCATGGCGGTGATGAGCATCGTGGCGGGCAATGAGGCGTGACCTCCCTGAGTCGCTTCGCGCCTTCCCCCCTCTCCTGCGGGAGGGGGACAACGCCGGTGACCGGCACAGGTCCGGCCGCGGCGCTCAAGTGCCTGGCCTGCTGCGCGGACGATCAACCGATTACTATTGAAACGATAGCTGCTTGCGCTTGGTGGATAAGCGTCAGGGTCTGATTTGGTTTGAAGACATGAAAATCCTCATTCACAACGGCCGCGTCATCGATCCGGCCAGCGGGCGCGACGAGGTGGCCGACGTGGCCATTGCCGCCGGGCGCATCCTGAGCCTCGGCCGCGCGCCCGCCGACTTCACGCCCACGCGCCGCATCGACGCCACGGGCTGCTGGGTGCTGCCGGGTCTGGTCGATCTGGCGGCGCGCCTGCGCGAACCCGGCCACGAACACGCCCGCATGCTGGAAAGCGAGATGGCCGCCGCGGTGGCCGGTGGCGTCACCAGCCTGGTCTGCCCGCCCGACACCGACCCGGTGCTGGACGAGCCCGGCCTGGTGGAGATGCTCAAGACCCGCGCCGAGCGCCTGCACCAGGCGCGCGTGCTGCCACTGGGCGCGCTCACCCGCGGCCTGAAGGGCGAGGTGCTGACCGAAATGGGGCTGTTGACCGACGCCGGCTGCGTGGGTTTCGGTCAGGCCGATGCGCCCATCGTCAACACCCAGGTGCTGCAGCGGGCGTTGCAATACGCCAGCAGCTTCGGCTATGCGGTGTGGCTGCGGCCGCTGGATCCGTGGCTCGGCGGCGGCGTCGCCGCCAGCGGCCCGCTGGCGATGCGCATGGGCCTGTCCGGCGTGCCGGTGGCGGCCGAGACCGTGGCGCTGCACACGGTGTTCGAGCTGCTGCGCGCCATGTCGGGCGGGGCCGCGGCGCCGCGCGTGCACATCTGCCGCCTGTCCAGCGCCGCCGGCGTGGCCCTGCTGCGCGCCGCCAAGGCCGAGGGCCTGCGCGTCACGGCCGACGTCAGCATTCATTCGCTGCACCTGAGCGACGACGATCTGGCTTACTTCGACAGCCGAGCCCGCCTGAACCCGCCGCTGCGCCAGCCACGTGACCGCGACGCGCTGCGCGCCGCGCTGGCCGACGGCACCCTCGACGCCCTGGTGTCCGACCACACCCCGGTGGAGGCCGACGCCAAGCAGCTGCCGTTCGCCGAGGCGGAGCCCGGCGCCACCGCGCTGGAGCTGCTGCTGCCGCTGGCCTTGCAGTGGGGCCAGGCGCCGGACGGGCCGGGCATCGGACGCGCGCTGGCCAGCGTCACCCACGGGCCGGCGCAGGTGCTGGGCGCGGCACTGGGCACGCTGGCCGCCAGCTGCGGCCGACTGGTGGAAGGTGGCGTGGCCGACCTCTGCGTGTTCGACCCCGAGGTGCGCTGGACCGTTGGGCCGGCCGAGTTGCGCAGCCAGGGCAAGCACACGCCGTTTGGCGGCCTGCAGATGACGGGCCGGGTGCGCTGCACGTTGGTGGCGGGGCAGCTGGCGCACAGCGGCTGACAGCGCGGGTTTTTCAGTGCTTTTGGGCACCTGCGCGCGACGGGCGAGCGCCATCAGCTATTTTTGTCATAGCACATGACATGCCGCAGCGGCGCCGGCTGGCCTCAGAGGTTGAGAGTTGTTTGTTCGTGCCCGAAAGGCGCGTCAAAACGCCGCTGATCTAGGCGCAAAGCGCAGCCATGGCCCGAGCCATGGCGAGCATTTGCAACGACGAGCAGCGGCGTTTTGGCGTGCAAGGCGGGCATGAGCAAAAGACTCTCAGCCTCTCAGGCGGGGGTGAACGCCAGCCGCACGTAGATCGGCGCGTAGGCTTCGGCCTGGGTGACCTCGACCAGGCTTTCCTTGGCCAGCTCCAGCAGCGCGATCAGCGTGACCACCAGCACCGGCACGCCGCGGCTGGGATCGAACAGGTCCTCGAACAGCGCAAAGCGCCGGCCCTGCAATTTTTTCAGCACGATCGACATGTGCTCGCGCACGCTCAGCTCCTCGCGCGAGATCTTGTGGTGCTGCACCAGCCGCGCGCGCTTGAGGATGTCGGCCCAGGCGTGCTGCAGCTCGACCAGTTCGACGTCGGGAAAGCGCGGCTTGAGCGCCTGCTCCACGTACACCTGCGCGCGCAGGAAGTCGCGCCCGTATTGCGGCAGCTCCGACAGGCGGTGCGCGGCCAGCTTCATCTGCTCGTACTCCAGCAGGCGGCGCACCAACTCGGCGCGTGGGTCCTCGGGCTCCTGGCCTTCGGCCGTCTTCTTGGGCGGCAGCAGCATGCGCGACTTGATCTCGATCAGCATGGCGGCCATCAGCAGGTACTCGGCCGCCAGCTCCAGGTTGCGGCTGCGTACCTCGTCGACGTAGCTCAGGTACTGGCGCGTCACCGCCGCCATCGGGATGTCGAGGATGTTGAAGTTCTGCTTGCGGATCAGGTACAGCAGCAGATCCAGCGGCCCCTCGAAGGCCTCCAGGAACACCTCCAGCGCATCGGGCGGGATGTACAGGTCGGTCGGCAGCGCGAACAGCGGCTCGCCGTACAGGCGCGCCACCGCCACGTGGTCGACCACCTCGGGCAGCGGTGCCTGCTCCGGCGCCTCGGGCAGCAGGGACGCGGTATCGGCAACCGACATGAACGCTATCGATAAGAGAGCATGTGGCGCTCCATGGACGGGCGCTACGGCCCGTTTTATTGCGAATCGCTGTAGGCGTAGTAGACGTAGGCCTTTTGCGGCACGCGGGCCGCGCCGAACTCATCCTGCAGCGCGCGGTTGACCGACTTGTCCCACAGCAGGGCACGGCCTTCGCGCTGTTGCAAGTCCAGCTCGGGACGGGCCCGCTTGAGCTCGTCAATGAAGTCGGTGGCATCGGACTGGTAGTGGGGGCGCTGAAAGATGCGGGCGAGGGACATACACTGGGGCTTTCGTGATCGGTGCCGTGGCGGCCTGCGTGGTGCAGGCCGGGCGATCGCCGCCGAAGCGGAAAGCATGCATTTTACCGGGGCAGGTTCCACATGAAGCATTGCATCGACCGGCTGCGCGCGCTGGGCCTGGGCGGCCTGCTGGCGGCCACGCTGGGCCTGGGCGGCTGCGACCCGCAGGCCATCGCCGAACTCGAGGAAGGCGTGGCCACCGAAGCCGACGTGGTGCAGCGCTTCGGCCAGCCCGAGCGTGTGTGGCCGGAGGACGGCGGTGCCAAGACCTATGAATACAACCGCCAGCCGTCCGGCCTGCGCAACTACATGATCACCATTGGTCCCGACGGCAAGATGAGCGCGCTGCGCCAGGTGTTGACACCCGACAACTTCAGGCGCGTGCAGCCCGGCATGGGGGTCGAGCAGGTGCGCCGCATGCTGGGCAAACCGGCCAGGCAAGTGCCCTACGCGCTGCAGAACGAGGTGGCGTGGACCTGGAAGTTCCTGGAGCCGCCCAGCACCACCAAGGCTTTCAACGTCATCTTCAGCCCGGACTACCGCGTGCTGCGCACCGAAGTCGGGCCCGACCCGGACGGGCCGGACATGCGCGGCGGGGGTTAGGGCGGTTCACCGGTCTGGCCGGGGCCGGTTTCCGCGCGTGCCGCGCCCCAGCTCACTCGATCTGGATGCCGGCGTCTTTCACCACCTTGGCCCATTTGCTGGTGTCACTGCGAATCGTGGCGGCGAACTGCTCCACCGTGCCGCCAAGCACTTCCACGCCCAGGCCGTCCAGGCGCTCGCGCACATCGGGACGCGCCAGCACCTTGTTGATGTCCGTGTTCAACCGCTGGATGATGGCCGACGGCGTGCTGGCCGGCGCCAGCAGGCCATACCAGGAGGCGACTTCGTAGCCTGGATACAGCTCACCCAAGGTGGGCACCTTGGGCAAGGTGCGCAGGCGCCGTGATGAGGTGACGGCCAGCGGCCGCACCTTGCCGTTGGCGATCAGTCCCTCCACCGTGGGCAACGCGGTCACCAGCATCTGGATCTGGCCCGCCAGCAGGTCCTGCAGCGCCGCCGCGCCGCCCTTGTAGGGCACGTGCGTCATGCGAATGCCGGCGCGCGAGGCATACAGCTCGCCCGCCACGTGGCCGGTGCTGCCCATGCCGGCCGAGGAGTAGTACAGCGGGCTTGTGGCCGCCTTGGCCAGGGCGGTGAATTCCTGAATCGTGCTGGCGGGCACCGAAGGGTGCGTCACCAGAACCAGCGCAGCCTGGCCGACGTTGACGATCGGCGTCAGGTCGCGCTGCGGATCGAAGGGCAGCTTGCGGTAGGTGTGCGGATTGATGGTCATGGTGCCGTCGAAGCTCATCACCATGGTGTAGCCGTCCGGTGGTGACTTGGCCGCCAGGTCGGTGCCGATGTTGCCGTTGGCGCCAGAGCGGTTGTCGGCAATCACCTGCTGCCCCAGCAGATCCGACAGGTGCTGGGCAACCAGGCGGCCGATGACATCGGTCGTGCCCCCGGGGGCAAACGGGATGATCATGCGCAAGGGATGGGTCGGGAACGCCTGCGACCACGCCGCCCAGGGTGCGAACAGGGCGGCGGCGAGGGCGCCATTGATTCTTCTGCGCTGATGGTTCATGAGGGTCTCCTGGATGAGGGGGGTTCTTCAGAAATCGCGTTCGCGCTGCTTCACCAGCGCGGTCAGGGTGGCGTTGACGGGGGCCTGCCGGCCGCAGCGCGCGGCTTCCCGGGCGACGGCGCCATTGATCACGTCGATCTCGCTGGGCCGGCGCCTGTCGTGATCGAGCAGCACCGACGGCCGGGCATCGGGAACGCGCGCGCCGAAGGCGCGCACGTGGGCCACGGCATCGTCGACCTGCACCGCCACGCCGCGCGCCCGCGCGATCTGCAACGCCTCCAGCGCGGCGGCCTGGCTTATCGGGCCGATGTCCGGGTCGTCCATCACCTGACCGACGGTCAGGCCGGTCAGCGCGCAGGGGGCGCTGTAGGCGACGTTGCAGATCAGCTTTTCCCACTGCACCGCCCGCATGTCCGCCGTGGCCTGGGCGTTGAAGCCGGCATCGCGCCACAGCGCGGCGATGGTGTCGGCCTGGGCCATGTCCGTCCCTGCGTACGGGCCCATGCGCACCAGTGCCATGCCCTCGTGCCGGGCGTGGCCGGGCCCGCGCAGCGAGGCGCCAAAGGCCGCCGCCACGCCCACCAGCAGGCGCTCCGCGCCCACGATGTCGGCCACCAGGTCCGAGCTGCCCAGGCCGTTCTGGATGGTGAGCACCACGGTGTGCGGCCCGAGCAGGGCGCGCGCTTCCTGCGCTGCCTGCGCCGTCTGGGCCGCCTTGGTGGCGATGATCACCAGGTCCATGGGCTGGCGCGGCGCCACCAGCTCGGCAGCCACCGCGACGGTGCGGTCGCCACTGGCGCCTTCGACACGCAGCCCGCGGGCGCGGATGGCCTGCACATGCTCCGGCCAGCGGTCGACCGCCAGCACCGGGTTGCCCGCCGAGCCCAGCAGCCCGGCATAGACCGAGCCCATGGCTCCGCATCCGACAACGGCGATCTTCATGGTCTTCTCCACCTCAGTCCAGCAACCGACGCAGCACGGGCGCGAGCTCGGGCTTTTCTTCCAGGCCAAAGCCCGGGGCGCTGGTCGGTCGCACGCGGCCATGGCCCAGCATGCAGCCCGGGGGATAGCCGCCGAAGGGCTGGAACACGCCCGGGTAGGCCTCGCACCCGCCCAGCCCCAGTCCGGCGCCAATGTGCAGGTTGATCAGGTGCCCGCCATGTGGATGTGCCTGCCGGCGGTCGAAGCCGGCGGCCTCCATCAGCGCCAGCATGTGCACGTACTCGGTCAGGCCGTAGCTCAGTCCGGCGTCCATCTGGAACACATCGACGCCGGGGCGCATGCCGCCAAAATGCAGCAGGTTCCGCACGTCGGCGCAGGAGAACAGGTTTTCACCGGTCGCCACGCAGCCGCCATAGCTCTCGATCAGGCGGCGTTGCAGCGCGTAGTCCAGCGGGTCGCCCGCCTCCTCGTACCAGCGCAAACCATACGGCTGCAGTCGCTCGGCGTAGGCCAGCGCCGTGTCGAGGTCGAAGCGGCCGTTGGCATCCACCGCCAGATGCCGGCCGCCCCGGGCGACCTCCAGCGCGGCCTCGACACGCTCCACGTCCTGCGCCAGCGGCGCGCCGCCGATCTTGATCTTGAAGGCCGCATAACCCTGATCGCGCAGGCCGCGCAATTCATCGGTCAGGCGCCCGGTGCTGTCCTGCGGGTAGTAGTAGCCCCCGGCGGCGTAAACCTCCATCTCGGCCGCTGGCGCGCGGCCGAAGTGCCGGGCAATGGTGACGCAGGCCGGCTCGTCGCGCAGCTTGGCGTTCAGGTCCCACAGCGCCAGTTCGAGCGCCGCCACCGCGGCGGCGCGGTCGCCATGGCCGCCCGGCTTTTCGTTGCGCAGCATCAAGCGCAGGGCGCGCGCCGGATCGAAGGCGCTGCCGCCCTCGTCCAGCAGCGCTCCCGCTTCGGCGGCCAGCAGGCGCGGGATGAAGCGCTCGCGCAGCAAGCCGCCTTGCGCGTAGCGGCCGATGGAGTTGAACGCCAGGCCCACCAGGGGCCGGCCGCCGCGCCACACATCCGTGTAGACGGCCACCAGGGACACCGTGTGCTCGGAAAAATTCACCAGGGCATTGGCGATGTTGCCTTGCAGGGGAACCGACAGTTCACGTATTTCGGTGATGCGCATGAAACAGGGGAAATGGATTTTCATGCACACGTGTGCATAAAAACTGAATGTATCTTTACCATGAAAAACCGTCAACCAAGGGCTTTCACTGACTTGATTGGCCGACTAGAATGACATCGTGTGCAAATCAAGATGGTGTGTTCAGAGCGCGCCGCTGGTCCCGTCATGAGTTCATCCACGCCGCCGCCACGGACCCTGTTCGACAAGCTGTGGGACGCACACCACGTGGCCGAGCTGGCCGATGGGCGCAGCCTGATCCACGTCGACCGTCATCTGGTGCACGAGCTGTCCAGTCCGCAGGCGTTTGCCGGCTTGCGCATGGCCGGTCGGCGGGTGCGCAACCCAGAGCGCACCTTCGCCATGGCCGATCACATCGTCTCCACCGAGCCGGGCCGCACCGATGCCACCGTGCCCGGTGGCGCCGAGATGATTGCCGCGCTGCGCGCCAACGCGGCCGAGCACGGGATCCGCCACTTCGACCTCGGCGACCCGGCTCAGGGCATCGTGCACGTCGTCGCCCCCGAGCAGGGGCTGGTTCATCCGGGCATGACCGTGGTCTGCGGCGACAGCCACACCTGCACCCTGGGCGCCCTGGGCGCCTGGGCCTGGGGCGTCGGCACCTCGGAGGTGGAGCACGTGCTGGCCACCCAGACGCTGGCCCTGCACAAGCCGGAGCGCATGCGCATACACCTGCACGGCTCGATGGACGCCGATCTCAGCGCCAAGGATCTGGCCCTGCAGCTGCTGCGGCACATCGGCGTGCGCGGCGCGGCCGTCGGTTTTGCCGAGTTGTGCGGCAGCCTGGTCGAAGGGCTGGACATGGAGGGGCGCTTCACGCTGTGCAACCTGGGCATCGAAGCCGGTGCGCGCGCTGCCGTCATCGCACCCGACGCCATCACGCTGGACTACCTGCGTCAGCACTGCGCCGGCTTGCCGCAACTGGCGCGGGCGCTCGCGTCCTGGGCTGGCTGGCAGGGTGACGCCGGGGCGCGCTATCCGCACGAGCAGCGGCTCCAGCTGACACTCGACGCTCCCCGCTTCACCTGGGGCACCACGCCGGCACAGGTGGTGGCCATCGACGAGCCTGTGCCCTCGCTGAACGAAGCCCGGGATGCCCAGGAGGCGATGCAGTGGCAGCGCGCCTACGACTACATGGGACTGAAGCCCGGCGCGCGGCTGCAAGGCCAGCACGTCGACCGCGTGTTCATCGGCTCCTGCACCAACGGCCGGCTGAGCGACCTGGTGCGCGCCGCACGCGTGGTGCGCGGCCGCCGGGTGGCCCCGCAGGTGCAGGCGATGGTGGTGCCGGGATCGGCGCGCGTGCGCCGCCAGGCCGAGGCCCTGGGGCTGGACCGCGTGTTCCAGGAGGCCGGCTTCGAATGGCGCCTGCCGGGCTGCTCGATGTGCGTGGGCATGAACGCCGACCAGGTGCGACCGGGCCAGCGCTGCGTGTCCACCTCCAACCGCAACTTCGAAGGTCGCCAGGGCCCGGGCGCGCGCACCCACCTGGCCAGTCCGGCCAGCGCTGCCGCGGCGGCGCTGGCAGGCAAAATCGTCGACCATCGCCTGTACGAGCCGCACCATGCAGAAGTTTGAGGAAGTCATCGGCGTGGCGCTGCCGCTGGACCGCGCCAACGTCGACACCGACGCCATCATCCCGCAGCGCTGGCTGGTCACGGTCTCGCGTACCGGGCTGGGCGCCGGCCTGTTCGGCGTCTGGCGCTACGACGCGCAGGGCGCGCCCCGGCCGGACTTCGTGCTCAACCAGCCGGCCTACCGTGGCGCCCGCATCGTCGTCGCCGGCGCCAACTATGGCTGCGGCTCGTCACGCGAGCATGCGGTGTGGGCGCACCTGGACCATGGCGTGCGCGCGGTGATCGCGCCCAGCTTCGGGCCGATCTTCGAGGAGAACTGCCTGAACAACGGCCTGTTGCCGGTGACGCTGCCGGCGCTGGTGGTGCAGCGCCTCATGCAGCAGTTGCTGGCACGCCCGGGTGCGCGCTGTGGCGTCGACCTGCGCCAGCGCCAGGTGACCGGCCCCGACGGCGAGTGCCACCCCTTCCGTATCGATCCAGGCCGCCGTGAAGCGCTGCTCGAAGGATGGGATGCCATAGCGGTCACCGAACGGGAAAGCGCCGCGATCGCGGCCTTCCAGGCACGCCAGCTCGGCGCCATGCCCTGGCTGAACGCGGGCGCTGCACCGTGAAGACCACCGGTACCCCCGACCACGGCGCGGTGACCTTGCGCGACCTGGCGGCCGACCTGGCGCTGTCGCACTCGACCGTCTCGCGCGCCCTGGCCGACCACCCGAACGTCAAGCCCGAGACCAAGCTGCGCGTGCAGGCCCGCGCGCGCGCGCTGGGCTACGTGCCCAACGGCCTGGCGCAAAGCATGCGCGGCTCGCATGGGCCGGTGCTCGGGCTGGTGATTCCCGACATCCGAAACGACTTCTATGCCACGGTGGCGCAGATCGTCGGCGACGCGGCAGCCGAGCGCGGGTTCCACCTGGCCCTGAGCATCACCGGCGACGACCCGGACCGCGAAATGGGCGACGTACGCGCGCTGCTGGTGTCGCGCGCGGCCGGGGTCATCATCACCCCCACGGCCAATGCGCGACGCGAAACGCTGGCCATGCTGCGCGGGGTCAACGCCACGCAGCTGGTGCGCTGTCATGACGGTCTCGAACACGAGGCGGTGCTGATCGACGACCAGGCCGGCGTGGGCGCGGCCACCCGTCACCTGGTGCACCACGGCCACCGCCAGATCGCGTATGTCGGCACGCATCGCGAAATCAGCTGTGGCCGCGAGCGCCACGACGGCTTTTGCGCGGTGATGCGCGAGCATGGCCTGGATGCGGGCCGAGTGGCCCTGGGGCCACCGCGCCCCGAATTCGCGCAGCACGCGGTGACGGCGCTGCTGAGCGCGCACCCGCGGCCCAGCGCCCTGGTGGTGGGCAGCTCCAGCCTGACCATCGGTGCGCTGCAGGCGCTGCGCGGGCTGTCGCTGCACTGGCCACAGGACATCTCGATCGTCGGCTACGGCGATCCGGTGTGGTTCCGGCTCATCGGCGATGGCCTGACGACCGTGCAATTGCCGGTGCAGGACATGGGTCGCTACGCCGCCAGCGTGCTGCAACTGCGCTTCGAGTCCGACGCCCAGAGTGGCGCCGTTGCGCTCGGGCAGGTGGCGACGCGCTTCGCGCCTGCCCTGGTGGTTCGCGGTTCGACCGCGCCATATCTCTCGAAGTGAATACTCCCCGGCTTTGCCGGGGCAGTATTTGCTCGCCGCCGGCAGGTTCTGGCTACTCGCCGCCGGCAGGTTCTGGCGCGGGTGCCAGGCCGGCCACCGCCGCGGCGATCGCGCGCGCCACGTCCGGCTGCACATCCTGCGGCGATTGCGCCTGCAGTCGCTCCAGCAGCCCGGTGCGGCGGGCGATGTCCAGCGGCTGGGCCATCAGGCCCGAGACGATCAGGCGCACGCCCTGGCGGCGGCAGGTCTGCAGCAGGTTCTCCAGCGCTTCGGCGCCGGTCGAGTCGACGTAGATGACGTTCTTCAGGTCCAGCACGAGGACGGTCGAGGGCAAGTCGTCTTCCAGCGCCTCGACCAGCTTGGTGGCGCCGAAGAACAGCGCCCCGTACAGCCGCCATGCCTGCAACCGGTCGTCGTGGCCGGCCAGCCCGGGCTGCTCGGCGGCCGACAGCCGCTCGCCGCGTGACAGGCTGGAGATGCGGTAGATGAACACCACGCAGGCCGCCAGGATGCCGAACTCCACCGCCACCGTGAGATCGAAGATCACCGTCAGCAGGAACACCGCCACCAGGGTGAGGCGGTAGGGCATGCGGTAGGTCTTCAGGCGCGCGAACTCACGCCACTCGCCCATGTTCCAGGCCACGTGCATCAGGATGGCCGCCAGGCAGGCCAGCGGGATGGAGCTGGCCAGCGGCGCCGCCACCAGGATCACCACCAGCAGCACCAGCGCATGCGTCATGCCGGCCACCGGGCTGGTGGCGCCGTTCTTGACGTTGGTGACGGTGCGCGCGATGGTGCCGGTGGCTGGCATGCCGCCGAAAAACGGCGTGACGAAATTGGCAATGCCCTGCGCCATCAGCTCCTGGTTGGGGTCGTGCCGGTCCGCGATCATGCCGTCGGCCACGCGCGCGCACAGCAGCGACTCGATGGCGCCCAGCAACGCCAGCGTGATGGTGGGCATCAGCAGAAAGCGTGCCGATTCCCAGCTGAACGCCGGCCACGCCAGGGCCGGCAGCGCGCCGGGAATGCCGCCGAAGCGGCTGCCGATGGTTTCCACCGGCAGGCCGAACAGACCGACCGCCGCCGTGGCCAGCACCAGCGCCACGATGGAGCCCGGCACCACGCTCAGCTGGCCCGAGAACTGCACCCGCGGCCCCAGCGCCGGCAGCCAGCGCTGCCAGCCGACGATGACCACCAGCGAGGCCACCGCCACGCCCAGCGCCCAGGGGTTGAAGCTGTGCAGGTGACCCCACAGCGCGCCCAGGATGCCGAAGAAATCCCCCGGCATCTTGGCAATCGACAGGCCCAGGAAGTCCTTCACCTGCGACAGCCCGATCAGCACCGCGATGCCGTTGGTGAAGCCGATGATCACCGCGATCGGGATGAAGCGCACCAGCGTGCCCAGGCGCAAGAGGCCCATGACGAACAGCAGCACGCCCGATAGCGCGGTGGCAATGATCAGGTTGCCCACGCCGTAGCGCTCGACGATGCCGTAGACGATGACGATGAAGGCGCCGGCCGGCCCGCCGATCTGCACCCGGCTGCCGCCCAGTGACGAGATCAGAAAGCCCGCGATGATGGCGGTGAAGATGCCCGCTTCGGGCTTGAGCCCGCTGGCGATGGCAAAGGCCATGGCCAGCGGCAGCGCCACCACGGCCACCGTCAGGCCGGCGGCCAGGTCCTTGACGAAGCGCGCGCGCTCATAGCCGGCCAGCGCGTCCAGCAGCCGGGGGCGAAAGGAAAACTGAAAAGCCAAGATCAACTCCGCAGCAGTGAAACCGACAACGTGGCCCGTGAAGGGCGTTCCGTTTCAGTGCGTCCGCGGTGGCCCGCAGTGGTGCCGCCGCGCCATGAAGCGGCGGCGGCGTGACAGCGGCAGGATCGGCTGGCGGGCCATGACAGGCGCAGTGTACGCCGCGATGCGGCCGGCCGGCGCCAGGGGCGCGGCTCAGCGCACGCGCATGCCGGGCTGGGCGCCAGGCCAGGGCTCCAGCACGAAGATGCCCGGCTGCGCCTTTTCGTCGGCGTGGCTGGCGGCCAGCACCATGCCTTCGCTGACGCCGAACTTCATCTTGCGCGGCGCCAGGTTGGCCACCAGCACGGTGAGCTTGCCCTTGAGCTGCTCGGGCTGGTAGGCGCTGGCAATGCCGCTGAAGACGTTGCGCAGGCGGCCTTCGCCGGCGTCCAGCGTCAGGCGCAGCAGCTTGGTCGAGCCCTCGACCGCGGCGCAGTCGACGATGCGCGCGATGCGCAGATCGACCTTGGCGAAGTCGTCAATGCTGATGGTGGGCGCCAGCGCTTCGCCGCCGGGGACTACGGTAGCTTCGATTGCTTCAGATTCGATAGCTGCCAACGCTTGCTGGGCGGGCGCTGGTGGCTCAAAAAGTGCATCCAGCTGCTTGCTGTCCACGCGCTGCATCAGGTGCTTGTATTCGCCGATCTGCGCGCCCGCGCCCAGCGGGCGCAGCGCGTCGTCGAAGGATTCGGGCGGCGTCATGGTGAAGACGGTGACCTCGGCCGCCAGTCGCGGCAGGATGGGCTTGAGGCAGATCGTCAGGATGCGGAACGCCTCGATGCAGGTGCTGCACACGTCGTGCAGGCGGCCTTCCATGCCGTCCTGCTTGGCCAGCTCCCACGGTTTGTTCTGGTCGACGTAGGCGTTGACGCGGTCGCACAGCGCCATCGCCTCGCGCACCACCTTGGCATAGTCGCGCTCGGCGTACAGCTTGGTGAGTTGCGGCACGGCGTCGCGCAGGTGGCTCAGCAGTTGTTCGCCATCGGGCGCGATCTCGCCCAGGCGGCCGCCGAAGCGCTTGCTGATGAAACTGGCCGCGCGCGAGGCGATGTTGACGAACTTGCCGATCAGGTCGGCGTTGACGCGCGCCATGAAGTCGTCGGCATTGAAGTCCACGTCCTCGTTGCGCCCCGACAGCTTGGCCGCCAGGTAGTAGCGCAGCCACTCGGGGTTCATGCCCAGTTCCAGGTACTTGAGTGGATCGAGCCCGGTGCCGCGGCTCTTGCTCATCTTCTCGCCGTTGTTGACGGTGAGAAAGCCGTGCACGAACACGTTGTCCGGCACCTTGCGGCCGCTGAACTTCAGCATCGCCGGCCAGAACAGGGTGTGGAAGGTAATGATGTCCTTGCCGATGAAGTGGTACTGCTCCAGATTGGGCTGCGCCAGGTAGTCGGCGTAGCTCTGGCCGCGCTTTTCCAGCAGGTTCTTCAGACTGGCCAGGTAGCCGATGGGCGCGTCCAGCCAGACGTAGAAGTACTTGCCCGGCGCGTCGGGGATCGGGATGCCGAAGTAGGGCGCGTCGCGCGAGATGTCCCAGTCGCCCATCTTCGGCCGGCCGTCCTCGCCCGGCTCGATCCACTCGCGTACCTTGTTGGCCACCTCGGGCTGCAGGCGCTGCGTCCAGTCCTGCAGGAACTCGATGCAGCGCGCATCGGACAGGCGGAAGAAGAAGTGCTCGCTGCTGCGCAACTCGGGCCGCGCGCCGGTCAGGGCCGAATAGGGCTCGATCAGCTCGGTGGGCGCGTACACCGCGCTGCACACCTCGCAGTTGTCGCCGTACTGGTCCTTGGCGTGGCAGTTGGGGCACTCGCCCTTGATGAAGCGGTCGGGCAGGAACATGCCCTTGGCGGGGTCGTAAAACTGCTCGATGGTGCGCGACTCGATCAGGCCGGCCTGTTTCAGGTCCAGGTAGATGGCCTGCGAAATGGCGGTGTTCTCGGGGCTGTGCGTGCTGTGCCAGTTGTCGAAGCCGATCAGGAAGCCGTCCAGGTACTGCTGGCGGCCGGCGGCGATGTCGGCCACGAACTGCTCGGGCGTCTTGCCGGCTTTTTCGGCGGCGATCATGATCGGCGCGCCGTGCGCGTCGTCGGCGCCGACGAAGTTGACCTGCGCGCCCATCATCCTCTGATACCGCACCCAGATGTCGGCCTGGATGTATTCCATGATGTGACCGATGTGGAACTTGCCGTTGGCATACGGCAGGGCGGTGGTGACGAAGAGCTGGCGGGCGGTCATGGCGGCGGGCGTGTGGGCAGGGCAAAGCCTGCCATTTTAGGTTCCACCCCAGCCGAAGAAGCGCGAGATGGCCTCGCGCTGCGCCAGCGCATCGGCGCGGCCCAGGCGCATCAGCTCGCGCGTATAGCCGGCCTCGAACAGCAGGTAGCTGGCCAGGGCCGCGCCGCGTGTGCCCTGCGCGGCGCGCCGCACGCCCAGCATGGCCAGCAGCGCGCGCACCGATCCGGGCAGGCGCGCGGCGTGGCGCACCGCCACCTCGTCCAGCCGCTGCGAGGGCGTGATGACCAGCAGCTCGACCGGCCGCAGCCCGGTTTCGGCGCGGCGCTCGGGCGTCATCAGCGACAGCGTGTGGTTGATGCGGCGCAGGTGTTGGGCGTCGGTGGCTAGGGTGTCCAGGAAGATGCTGGACAGCACGTGGCCGGCCACCTGCGCCAGCGACGGGTAGCCGGGCGCGCGCGCCCGGGCGTCCTCGGCCGTCTCCTGGGGGCTGCCGACGCCGATGGCGAACACGCGCTGGGCGCCCAGGTGGATGGCCGGCGCGATCGGGGTGAGCTGGCGCATCGAGCCGTCGCCGTGGTAGCCGCGGCGGCCGCGCATGTCGATGGGCACGGCCGGAAACACCAGCGGGATGGCGGCCGAGCCCATCAGGTGCTCGACGCCGATGGCCGTGCGCACGGCGCGGCGGCGCACCCGCGTCCAGTCGCGGATGGTGTCCGGCGCGTCGTAGAAGATGACGTGCTCGCCCGTGCTGTAGCACGAGGTGGTGATCGCCAGCGCGCGCAAGTGGCCGCGCGCCAGCAATTCGGGCAGCCGTGTCAGCGGCAGCTGCCTGTGCAGCAACGTGCGCAGCGGGGCGTTGTCGAGCAGCGAGCGCGGTTGCAGCGCGTTGCGCCGTGGCGCCAGCCAGCCGACCAGCAGCAGGCTGAGCCAGCGCGCGCTGGCGCGCAGCGCGTCGAGCGTGCCGACGCGATACACCTGATGCGCGCGCAGCTGGCACCACAGGCGCGCCAGCCGCGCCACCGTGCCGTGAAAGCGGTCGGCGCCGCAGGCCAGCGCGGTGGCGTTGATGGCGCCGGCCGAGGTGCCGACGATGATGTCGAAGGGCGATGCCCGGTGGTGCGGGCGCTGCTGGCGCGCCAACGCCGCGACGCCCTGCAGCACGCCGACCTGATAGGCCGCGCGGGCGCCGCCGCCGGTCAGCAGCAGCGCCGTGTCAGGAGGGTGGTCGTGGGCATTCATGGAGCCGCCGCAAGGGCATGGTACGGCGACTAGACTAGCGCCTCATCCGCATCCCGGCAAATCCCCATGAGCATTCAAGAACAAGACGTACGACGCGCGGTGGCCACCGTGCTGGACCCGAACACCCAGCAGGACTTCGTCTCCACCGGCCAGCTGAAGAACCTGCAGATCAGCGGCGGCGACGTGTCCTTCGACATCGAGCTGGGCTACCCCGCCAAAAGCCAGGCGCCGGCGTTGCGCCAGGCGCTGGTGGCCGCCGTGCGTGCCGTGCCGGGCGTGGACAACGTGTCGGTCAACATCACGACCCAGGTGGTGGCGCACGCCGCGCAGCGCGGCGCGCAGCTGCTGCCGGGGGTGAAGAACATCGTCGCCGTGGCCTCGGGCAAGGGCGGCGTGGGCAAGAGCACCACCGCCGTCAACCTGGCGCTGGCGCTGGCCGCCGAGGGCGCGCGCGTGGGCATCCTGGACGCCGACATCTACGGCCCCAGCATGCCGATCATGATGGGCCTGAGCGGCCGCCCCGAGAGCCTGGACGGCAAGCGCATGGAGCCGCTGGTCAACCACGGCGTGCAGGTGATCTCGATCGGCTTCCTGGTCGAGCCCGACCAGGCCACCATCTGGCGCGGCCCCATGGCCACCCAGGCGCTGGACCAGCTGCTGCGCCAGACCCACTGGAAGGACATCGACTACCTGATCGTCGACATGCCGCCCGGCACCGGCGACATCCAGCTCAGCCTGAGCCAGCGCGTGCCGCTGACCGGCGCGGTGATCGTCACCACGCCGCAGGACATCGCCCTGGCCGACGCGCGCAAGGGCGTGACCATGTTCGAGAAGGTGGGCGTGCCGATCCTGGGCCTGGTGGAGAACATGGCGGTGCACGTGTGCACCAACTGCGGCCATGTCGAGCACATCTTCGGCGCCGAGGGCGGCAGGCGCTACGCGGCCGACAAGGGCATCGACTACCTGGGCGCGCTGCCGCTGGCGCTGGAGATCCGCGAGCAGGCCGACTCGGGCCGTCCCAGCGTGGTGGCCGACCCGGACGGCCAGGTGGCCACCAGCTACAAGGCCATCGCGCGGCAGGTGGCGATCCGGATCGCCGCCAAGTCCAAGGACCATTCCAGCAAGTTCCCCTCGATCACGATCTCGCGCGGCAGCTGAGGGCCGTGTGTCCCTGGCGCCAGGAGCTACACTATTGATAGCTGCTGGCGCTTGTCGGGTATGCCATTTGGCTCGATTTGACTCTGAAAATCGAAGTCGGCAAGCGGCCTTGCCTACACCATTGAGGGGATGGCGCCGGGCCGGCGCCCGGCGTAAGCTGCGGCCCGCGGGAGGCAGAACATGAACGCAGAGTTTTTCAACGGCTGGTCCGGCTGGCTGACCCAGCACGCCGGTCCATGGCTGCCGCTGCTCGGCACCGTGGCGGCGCTGCTGGCGCTGATGCTGCTCTGGGCGCTGGTGCGCCGGTCCTGGCGCCGCGGGCGTGCCGGGTGCGGCTACGACAGCAGCGCCGACCGTTTCGGGCAGACGGCGCCGATCAACGAGCGGCAGGTCAAGCTGCTGCGCTACCTGCAGCAGGCCTTCGCCGACGGGGTGGTGCTGTATCGGCCGCGGCTGACCAGCTTCCTGGCGGTGCGGCGCACGCGCGATCGCCTGGGCGCCCAGCAGCGCCTGGCCGAGCAGCAGGTCGACTTTCTGCTCTGCGCCGACGACGGCAAGCCGCTGTTCGCGTTCGAGGTCGATGCCTTCAAGGACGGCGGCCAGTCCCTGCACGACCAGGAGGCCGCCGAGAAAAACCGCATGCTCAAGAGCGCCGGCATTCGCCTGATCCGCCTCAGGGGCGCGCTGGACAACTACCCACCGCCGGAAATCCTGCGCATGCGCCTGCTGGCGGCCCAGCGCACGCCGGTGCCGGCGGCGGCCGAAGCGGGGGCGTCGGACTTCAAGGCGTCCGGTTTTTCCGCCTCGGGCTTCGCACCATCCGGGTTCAGCCACTCGCGCGGCGCCGATTCCGGCGTCATGAGCCTGACCGGGCTGATGGCGCTGCCGGACGACGAAGACCCCTGGTCGGCGGTGCGCAAGCGCTGAGCGCGCCGCTCGATACTACCGATTTGATAGCTTCTTGCGCACGTCCCGCAAGCGAAATTGGCACTTTGGGCAGTAAAAAAGCAGAGCTGGCTGGGCCTGGGCCTGGCTGGCTCCGACAAGCGCGTCGATCGGACGCGTCCCACGATGAAAGCTATTTGGTCAGGATCAGCTTGCCCAGCTTGGTGGCCTGCAGCCGGTACAGCGTGCCGTTGTGGCTGATCTCGATGGTCTTGCGGCCTTGCAGCAGCTGCTCGCTGGGCAGTGGCGCGGGCGAGGCGTCGCGCGGCCCGGCCTCGGCGGCCGGCCGCGGTCGGCTCGGCGCGGGCGCGACCGCGCCCGCGCCCTCGGTGGCGTGGGGCGCTGCGGGGGCGGGCGGCGCGCTCATGGCTTGCCGTGCGGCGGCTCGGTGACGAAGCCGATCTTGGACAGCCCCGCCTGCTGCGCCGTCGCCATGGCCTGCGCCACGCGCTCGTAGCGCACGTCGCGGTCGCCGCGGATGTGCAGATCGGGCTGCGGCTGCCGCGCGGCCGCGGCCTGCAGGTGCGCGCCCAGCTGATCGTCGGCCAGCTTCTGCTCGTCCAGCCAGTAGCTGCCGTCGGCCCGCACCGTCAGGCGCAGGGTCTGCGGCTGGATCACTTCCTTTTCGTTGGCGGCGCGCGGCAGCTGCACGTTGACGGCGTGCTTCATCACCGGCACGGTGATGATGAAGATCACCAGCAGCACCAGCATCACGTCGATGAACGGGACCATGTTGATCTCGCTCATCACCTCGTCATGGTCCTGGGCAATGAATCCGGCCATGGCGTTCAGGCCTTCTTCATGGCGACGACCTTGCCGTCGCCGGCGCCATGGACGCGCGAGCCGGTCACGTAATAGGCGTGCAGGTCATGGGCGAAGCGGCCCAGGCGCACCAGCAGGTTCTTGTTGCCGCGCACCAGGGCGTTGTAGCCCAGCACCGCCGGGATGGCCACCGCCAGGCCCAGCGCGGTCATGATCAGCGCCTCGCCGATCGGGCCGGCCACCTGGTCGATGCTGGCCTGGCCGGCGGCGCCGATCTTCATCAGCGCGTGGTAGATGCCCCAGACGGTGCCGAACAGGCCGACGAAGGGGGCGGTCGAGCCCACCGAGGCCAGCACCGCCAGCCCGGCCTGCAGGCGCGAGGTGGTGGCGTCGATGCTGCCTTGCAGCGCGCGCGAGATCCAGTCGCTCACGTCCAGCGAATCGTGCAGCTGTGCCTGCGTGGCGCGGTGGTGGGCGGCGGCTTCGCGGCCCTCGATGGCCAGTTCGCGAAACGGGTTGGCCTCGCCCGCGCCCAGCTTGGCCAGGCCCTCGGCGATGTCGCTGGAATGCCAGAAGCCCTCCACCCGCGCCGCCTGGCCCTTGGTGCGCATCAGGCCGATCGCCTTCAGCACGATCACCACCCAGGAGGCGAGCGACATCAGCAGCAGCGCGCCGAACACGCCGCGCGTGACCCAGTCGCCCTGGGCCCACACGTGCAGCAGGCCGAATTCATTGTTCATGGCTTGATTACTCCAGTACGAAATTGATCGGGACGTTGAACCACATCGCCTCGGGCGCGCCGCCGCGCGTGCCGGGCACGTAGCGCCAGCGGTCGCGCGCGGTTTCCAGCGCCACCTGGTCCAGCCGCTCGTAGCCACTGGAGCGCTGGATGTGCGCCTCCTGCGCGCGGCCGTCGGGGCCGATCAGCACGCGCACCACCACGCGGCCGCTTTCGCCCAGGCGCCGGCTCATGGGCGGGTAGGCCGGTTTGGGGTTGTTCAGGTAGGCCGCGCTGGACGACGGCTGCACCACCGCGGGCGGCGCCGGGGGAGCCGGCGGCGCGGGTGGCGTGGCGGGCGCGGCGGCCACCGGGGCCGGTGCCGGCGCCGGTGGCTCCGGCGGCGCGACAGGCACCGCCGGCACGCTGGGCGCGGCCTGCTGCACCGCCAGCGGCTGGGGTTGCGGCTGCGGCTGCGGCGCCGGGCGGGGCCGCGGCTGGGGTTTGGCGGCAGGCTGGAGGATCGGCGGGCTCGGCTTGGCTGGCTCGACCGGCGCCGGCGCGGGCGGCGCCGGCTGCGGGGTGATGAACTCGGCCAGCACCTGGGCCGGCACGATCAGCTCCATCGGCGGGCGCAGCAGGCCCTGGTTCAGCGCCCACAGGGCCACTCCGTGCAGCAGCACGACACTGCCGACGACCAGGGCGTTGCGACCAAGTGGTGACACGGTGGAAGGGGCAAGGGCGGACGCGAAAGACATGATAAGCGGCGGGTCGTGACCATGGACCCGCAGGGCGGGCGCTGGCGGCAACGCCGGGAAACTAGCGACGCAGCACCCAGACGGCGGCGCCCAGCACCAGGCCGAGGGCGCCCAGGGTGGGGAGCAGGGCGGACAGCATCGTCATGCGGCTTGCATCACCCCGACGCACGGGCGACCGGCGTCGCGCAGCGCGGCCACCGGCCGGCTGGCGCAGCATTGCGCCACCAGATCGCGCGCGAAGTCCTCGCAGCGGCCGCAGCAGGTGGCCACGCCCAGCTCCAGCTGGATGTCGTCAAAGCCCATGCCGGCATGGGCTTGGCGGACGATTTCCTTGTCGGAGATGCGGTTGCAGACGCAGACGATCATGGCGGGGCAGTGATGGACAGCGGGGTCGAGGCCTGAATATTAAATGCGATTCATTCTCATTGTCAATCACTATTTTTGATGGGGTCAAGCGCGCAGGCAGGGCCAGGGTGTACGGCTCGCTGACGGGTGCCGGTGGCGAGGGCCCTCAGGCGATCGGCGCTGCGGCGCCGGGATCCAGCAGCGCCGGGCCGGCGTCGGCCAGGGTGCGGCAGCCGGTCAGGGCCATGGCCATTTCCAGCTCGTCGCGCAGCAGGCGCAGCATCTGCGCCACGCCCAGCGCGCCGCCGGCGGCCAGGGCGTGCAGGGCCGGCCGGCCGACCATCACCGCCCGGGCGCCCAGGGCGACGGCCTTGAGCACGTCGGTGCCGCGCCGGATGCCACCGTCGACGACCAGCGGCAGCGCGTCCTGCACCGCCTCGCGCACCCTCGGCAGGGCGTCGGCGGTGGCGGGCGCGGTGTCCAGCGTGCGCCCGCCGTGGTTGCTGACGATCAGCCCGGCCACGCCCAGCGCCAGTGCCTGGCGCGCGTCCTGCGGGTGCAGCACGCCCTTGAGCCACACCGGCAGGCGGGTGCAGCCCCGCAGCCAGGCGACGTCGTCCCAGGTCGGGGCGTGGGCCGGCAGGCCGGCGCAGTAGGTGCCGGCGGCCGCCGGCGCCGCTGGCGCGTCCTGCAGGTGGACGGCGCGTACGCCGGGCGGCGGCGTGAAGCCGGCGCGTCGCTCGCGGTCGCGCACGCCCTGCACGGGGGCGTCGGCGGTCAGCACGATGGCCTCGTAGCCGGCCGCTTCGGCGCGCTGCACCAGCGCGCGATTGAAGCCGCGGTCGGCCTGCCAGTAGAGCTGGAACCACAGCGGCCCGCGCCCGGGATCGCCCAGCACGGCCTGGGCCACCGCCTCCAGCGGCGTGCTGGACTGGGTGCTGAGCACGTAGCCCGCGCCCTGGGCGGCGGCGGCCAGGGCGCTGGCCAGCTCGCCGTCGGGGTGCGCCAGCTGCTGCAGCGCCACCGGCGCCAGCAGGATCGGGTGGGCCAGCGCGTGCCCGGCCAGCGTGGTGCGCGTGTGGCCGCCGGCCAGCGGGCGCAGCACGCGCGGCCACAGCGGCAGGCGCTGCCAGGCGCTCTGGTTGGCGCGCAGCGTCAGCTCGTCGGCCGCGCCGCCGCACAGGTAGGCCCAGACGGCGGGATCCAGCAGGCGCTCGGCCTGGGCGGCCTGATCGGCCAGGGTGAGGGGCGGGGCGGACATGGTGAGATGCTTCAAAAAATATAGCTTGCGGCGCTCGCCAGACAAGCGCTGGAGCCTGTTTTTATCATGATCGACAGGCGCGGCTGCCCGGTCAACCGCAACCGCTACCATTGGCGCCCAGGTGTTTGCAGCAGGAGGAAATCGTCATGCCGGTGGTGGTCATCGCCAATCCCAAGGGCGGCGTGGGCAAGTCCACGCTGGCCAGCAATGTCGCCGGCTACTGGGCCAGCCGCGGCCATGCCGTGATGCTGGGCGACGTTGACCGCCAGCAGTCGGCGCGCCTGTGGCTGAGCCTGCGCCCCGAGGCGGCCGCGCCCATCGCCACCTGGGACGTGCTGCGCGACTTCGTGGTGCGCCCGCCGCGCGGCACCACCCACGTGGTGCTGGACACGCCCGCCGGCCTGCACGGCAGCAAGCTGACCGAGCTGCTGCGCATCGCCGACAAGGTGCTGGTGCCGCTGCAGCCCAGCATCTTCGACATCTACGCCACGCGTGAATTCATCGACGAGCTGATGGGCGCGCGCGGGACGCGCCGCGCCGAGGTGGGCCTGGTCGGCATGCGGGTGGACGAGCGCACCCTGGCCGCCGAGCAGCTGCGCCAGTTCACCGACGGCCTGGGCCTGCCGGTGCTGGGCCTGCTGCGGCCGACACAGAACTACGTGCATCTGGCCGCGCGCGGGCTGACGCTGTTCGACATCGCGCCCGGCCGCGTGGCGCGCGACCTGGAGCAGTGGCAGGGCCTCTGCCAGTGGCTCGACCGGTCGCCCGCTTGACAGCGCACGCCACCGCGGCGCGTTACAGTCGCCGCCCATGAGCAAGACCTTCGACACCCTGGCCGAGCTGGCCGCCTGCGTCGGCCAGGAAGTGGCCGTCACCGACTGGTTCACGGTGACGCAGCAGCACATCGACCAGTTCGCCGCCGCCACCGGCGACCACCAGTGGATCCACGTCGATCCCGAGCGCGCCAAGGCCGGCCCCTTCGGCGCCACCATCGCGCATGGCTACCTGACGCTGTCGATGCTGGCGGGTTTTCTGGGCGGCGTGGTGCAGGTGCGCGACGTGCGCATGGGCGTCAACTACGGGCTGAACAAGGTGCGCTTCATGGCCCCGGTGCCGGTGGGCAGCCGCCTGCGCGCGCGCCTGACGTTGCTGGAGGCCAAGCCGCTGGAAGGCGGCATGCAGCTGGCCTGGCGCACCACCGTCGAGCGCGAAGGCGCCGACAAGCCGGTCTGCGTGGCCGAGCCGCTGGCCCAGTACTTCGTTTGAATCGCGCATTCCGCGTGCCGCGCGGGCGGTCGCTCTGTTAGCATGGGTTTTTGCCTGCAAGGAGAAGTCTCATGTCCCACAGCGCTGACCTGATCGATTCCGTCGTCGAGACCAAGGACCAACTGGTGTCCAACCTGCGCCGCGTGGTGTCGGATACCGAAGACCTGCTGGCCGCCACCGCCGGCCAGACCGACTCCAAGATCACCGAGCTGCGTGCCCGGGCGCGCGAAAACCTGCTCGTCGCGCGCGAAAAACTGGCCGACGCCGACGCCCTGGTGCGCGCACGCGCCCGTCAGGCCGCCGCCGCCACCGACGACTACGTGCACGACAACCCCTGGTCGTCCATCGGCGCCGCCGCCGCGCTGGGCATCCTGATCGGCGTGCTGCTGGGCCGTCGCTGAAGCCGGTGCCCGCCGTCGGCACCCGCTCGCCATGAATCCGCCCGCCAGCGACGCCGGCACCGCCGCGCGCCTGCGCGCCCTGCTCGCCGATGTGGTCGAGCTGGTGCAGGTGCGGCTGGAGCTGTTCACCATCGAGGCGCGCCAGGAGCTGGCGCGGCTGGCCCATGTGGCCGCGCTGGGCGCGCTGGCGGTGGTGCTGCTGAGCTTCGGGCTGATCTTCCTGGCGCTGTTCTTGACCGTGCTGCTGTGGGACAGCCAGCGCCTGCTGGCGCTGGGCATCTTCACCACACTGTTCCTGGGTGGCGGCGCGGGCCTGGTGCTGTGGGTGCGCCAGCAGGCGCGCCAGGGGCTGCGGATGTTCGCCGCCACGCGCGACGAACTGCTGCGCGACCAGCAGCGGCTGCGCGAGCCATGAATCGCGGCGCGAGCGAGGACCTGCTGGCGCGGCGCGAGCAGCTGCGCCTGCGCTCGGCCCAGCTGCGCGAGCAGATCGCCACCCGTACCCAGGTGCTGCAACCGGTGTTTCGCGCCACCGACCGCGTGCGCGGCGGCGTGCGCGGCGTGCGGCAGGTGCGCCAGGGCCGCGCACCCTACGTGCTGGGGCTGCTGGCGCTGTCGGCGCTGGCCGGCGCGCTGCTGGTGCGCCCGCGCGTGGCCACCAGCCTGGCGCTGCGCGCCTGGTCCGGCTGGCAGATGTACCGCCGCGCGCGGCCGGTGGTGGAGCGCGTGCTGCGCCAGTGGCGCTGAACGCGCTGCCGCGGCGCACAGGGTGATGCCATGTCCCCGCACCCGTCCGTTGGCCGGCGCAGCTTCAAGATCCCCGAATCGGTGCTGGTGGTGGTGCACACGCCGGCGCTGGACGTGCTGCTGATCCGGCGCGCCGATGTGCGCCAGGGCGAGTTCTGGCAGTCCGTCACCGGCAGCAAGGATGGCGCCGGCGAGGCGCTGGCGCACACCGCCGTGCGCGAAGTGGGCGAGGAGACCGGCATCGACGCGCGCGCCCCGGGCTGCCTGCTGAGCGACTGGCACATTGAGAACGTGTACGAGATCTACCCGCGCTGGCGCCACCGCTACGCCCCCGGCGTGACGCACAACCGCGAACACGTGTTCGGCCTGCGCGTGCCCGAGGGCGCGGCGGTGCGGCTGAACCCGCGCGAGCACGACGCCTTCGTCTGGCTGCCCTGGCGTGCCGCGGCCGACCGCTGCTTTTCGCCCACCAACGCCGAGGCCTGCCTGCTGCTGCCGCGCCTTGCCGGGGAGCCCGCATGAGCACGCAGGGCCGTTCCCAAGTGCGAATCCCGCAGCGCGTAGCGCGGAGGGTAGTCCAGTGAGCGATTCGCACTTCGGCGGCGGGCACCCGTTGCTGCGCGTGGCCACCTACAACATCCACAAGGGCGTGCAGGGCCTGGGGCCGGCGCGCCGGCTGGAGATCCACAACCTGGCGCTGGCCATCGAGACGCTGGACGCCGACATCGTCTGCCTGCAGGAAGTGCGCGCCATGAACCGCAAGGAGGCCAGCTATTTCACCGGCTGGCCCGAGCTGCCACAGGCCGAGTTCCTGGCGCCCGAGGGCTACGAGGCGGTCTACCGCACCAACGCCGTCACGCGCCACGGCGAGCACGGCAACGCGCTGCTGTCGCGCTGGCCCATCATCCACGAGCGCCACGAGGACATGTCCGACCACCGCTTCGAGCAGCGCGGCCTGCTGCACGCCGAGTTGCTGGTGGCTGGCGTCAGCGTGCACGCCATCGTGGTGCACTTCGGCCTGATCCCGGCCAGCCGCATCCGCCAGACGGCGCGGCTGAAGGCCTACATCGCGCGCGAGGTGCCGCGCGGCGCGCCGCTGCTGGTGGCGGGCGACTTCAACGACTGGGGCACGCGCGTGCGCCGCCTGCTGCGCATGGACGCGCTGGATACCTTCCAGGGGCCGCGCACGCTGACCTACCCGTCGCGCTACCCGGTGGCGCAGCTCGACCACATCTACGCCCGTGGCCTCGACCCGCTGAGCCTGGCGGCACCGCGCGGGCGGGTGTGGAGCCGCATGTCGGACCACCTGCCGCTGATCGCCGAGTTCCGCATGCCACGCGTGAATGCTACTTAAAAGATAGCTTTTGGCGCTCGCCAGTATTGCGCAAACCCCTATTTTCATCGCCATCCCCATTGCTGCTACCATCGTTGCGCCCATGAAAGCCCAACCCGAATTCCCCACCCCCAGCGGTGCCGACGACGACCACGGCACGCCGGTGTCGGTGCGCATCCGCGAGCGCCTGCAGGCGGCGCGCCGGCGCTACCACGCCAACGACAACATCGCCGACTGCATCCGGCCCGGCGAGCTGGAGCAACTGCTCGACGAGGTCACCGCCCGGATGGAGGGCGTGCTCGACAGCCTGGTGATCGACACCGAGGGCGACCACAACACGCGCGACACCGCGCGCCGCGTGGCCAAGCTGTACGTCAGCGAGGTGTTCAAGGGCCGCTACGTCCAGCCGCCGCCCATCACCGAGTTTCCCAACGCCGAGCGCCTGAACGAGCTGATGATCGTCGGCCCGATCACCGTGCGCTCGGCGTGCAGCCACCATTTCTGCCCGGTCATCGGCCAGCTGTGGATCGGCATCCTGCCCAACGAGCACACCAACGTCATCGGCTTGTCCAAGTACGCCCGGTTGGCCGAGTGGATCATGGGCCGGCCGCAGATTCAGGAAGAGGCGGTGGTGCAGCTGGCCGACTACATCCAGGCCAAGACCAAGCCCGACGGGCTGGCCATCGTCATGCAGGCCACCCACTACTGCATGGCCTGGCGCGGCGTCAAGGACATGGACAGCAAGATGATCAACTCCGTCATGCGCGGCGTGTTTCTGAAGGACACCAACCTGCGGCGCGAATTTTTGTCACTGATTCCGAGAAAGCCTTGACCATGCTTGTCCGACTGCTCTACGCCAGCCGCGCGGTGGACACCTCGCCTGCCGCCATCCAGGCCATTTTGGAGTCGGCGCGCCGGCACAACCACCAAGACGGCGTGACGGGCATCCTGGTCTACGGCGGCGGCGTTTTCATGCAGGCCATCGAAGGTGGGCGCCAGGTCATCAGCAACCTGTACGGCACCATCCAACGCGACGCGCGCCACCGGGACGTGGTGCTGCTGCGCTACGAAGAAATCGTCGAGCGGCGCTTTGGCAGCTGGACCATGGGGCTCGTCGACGTCGGGCGCATCAATGCCAGCGTGCTGCTGAAGTACTCCGAGCGCGCCGTGCTCGACCCCTACAGCGTCTCGGGTCAGGTCTCGATGGCGCTGCTGGAAGAGCTCATGGCCACGGCCAGCATCGTCGGCCACACCTGAGCTTTCTGACCCCATCCGGTGTCTGCGCAGGCCCTGGCGCTGGTGCTGCTCGCAGGGCTGGTGCACGCGGGCTGGAACGTCGTCGCCAAGCAGAGCGGCGGCGACGCCCGCTTTGCCTTTTTCACTTCGGTGCTGATGGCGCTGGCGTGGGCACCGCTGGGCCTGTGGCTGGGCTGGCGGGCGCTGCCGCAGTGGGGCGCCGCCGCCTGGGCCTGCGTGGCCGCCAGTGGCGTGCTGCACGTGCTGTACTACGTCACCCTGCTGCGCGGCTACCGCGTGGCCGAGCTGACGGTGGTTTATCCGCTGGCGCGCGGCTCAGGGCCGCTGCTGTCGTCGCTGGTGGCCGTCACCCTGCTGGGCGAGCGCCTGAGCGCGCTGGCGGTGGCCGGCATCGGCGCCGTGGTGCTGGGCGTGTTCCTGATCGCCGGCGGCCCGCGCCTGCTGCGCCGGCGCGATTCGCCCGCTGCCCGCCAGCGCGTGCGCCAGGGCCTGCGCTACGGCCTGCTGACCGGCGCCTGGATCGCCAGCTACACGATGGTCGACGGCTATGCCGTGCGCTGGCTGGCGCTGTCGCCGATCCTGGTCGACTACATGGGCAACTGGGTGCGCATCGCCCTGCTGCTGCCGGTGGCGCTGCGCGACCGCGCCGCCACCGCGCGGCTGTGGCGCGGCCAGTGGCGCGCGGCGCTGGTGGTGGCGCTGTGCAGCCCGGTGGCCTATGTGCTGGTGCTGTACGCCATGCAGCAGGCGCCGCTGTCGCTGGTGGCGCCGGCGCGCGAGGTGTCGATGCTGTTCGCCGCCCTGATCGGCGGTCATCTGCTGGGCGAGGGCGACCGGCTGGTGCGCATCGGCGGCGCCCTGTGCATTGCCGCCGGGGTGATGGCGCTGGGGCTGGGTTGATCGGATGACTGTAAAAACAATAGCTGCCGGCGCTCGACAGGCAGGCGCCAGGGCCGGTTTTTAGGCTTGATGAGTGACGCTCAGATGGCCGCCGCCGCGATGTCCGCCGGCGACTCTTGCAGCCGCGCCAGCGCGGCCAGCGCCTCGGCGTCGGTGCGGTACATCCACAGCAGCGGGTGCGCGCCCAGCGCGTCGGCGGCCCGCAGCACGCGCTCGGCCGGCAGCTTCAGGCCGGCCAGGTGCAGGGTGACGCGGCGGTCGTACAACTGGTTCAGCAGCCGGGCGAACACCTCGGCGCCGGTGGCGTCGACGCGGTTGACGGGCTGGGCGAACAGGCACACGTGGCGCGTGGCCGGGTGCTCGGCCAGGTATTCGGTGATGTGGCGCTCGAACTGCCCGGCCGAGGCAAAGTCCAGCGCCGCGTCCATCCGCAGCGCCAGCGTGTGCGGCGCCAGCGGCGGCAGCCGCCACAGGTGGCGGTCGCGCAGGCTGCCGTCGGGGTGCAGGCCGACCTCGATGATGCGCGGGTGCAGGCGCTGGTAGAGAAACAGCGACAGCGCCATCAGCACCCCGGTCAGCACGCCCCAGTACAGCGCCGGCGCGGCCGCCAGGGTGACGGCGAAGGTGAGCGCGGCGATCACCGTCTCCACCCGCGACACCCGCCACAGCCGCACGAACTCGCGTGGCTTGATCAGCCCCAGCACCGCCGCCACCACGATGGCCGCCAGCACCGCCTGCGGCACGTGGCGCAGCACCGGCGTGAACACCAGCAGCGCCGCCAGCACCACCCCCACCGACACCACCGTGGCCCAGCCGGTTTGCGCGCCGGCGTACAGGTTGAGCGCCGAGCGCGAGAACGAGGAGCTGGTGGCGAACGAGCCGCACAAGCCCGAGGCGATCTTGGCCAGCCCCTGGCCGATCAGGTCCTGGTCCTGGTCCCAGCGCTCGCCCTTGCGCTGGCTGTCCACCTTGGCGCTGGCGGCGGTTTCCAGAAAGCTCACCAGCGTGATCACCAGCGTGGGCAGCACCAGCTGGCCCAGCGTGTGCCAGCCCGGCCAGCGGGGCAGGTACAGCGCCGGCAGGCCCTGCGGCAGCGCGCCCACCACGGCGCCGCCGCCGGCCTCGAAGCCAATCGCCCAGCTGAGCGTCGCCGCCAGCACCACGATCACCAGCACGCCCGGGAAGGTCGGCTTCCAGCGCCGCCCCAGCATCAGCAGCGCCAGCGCCCCCAGGCCGAAGGCGCTGGCCAGCGGGTCGACGGCGGGCTGGTGCAGCATCTCGGCCCAGCCGGCCCGAAAGCCCAGCAGCGCCGGCAGCTGCGAGCCGATGATCAGCACCGCCGCCGCCTGGGTGAAGGCCATGAGCACCGGCGCGTTGACCAGGTTCAGCAGCCAGCCGAAGCGCACCAGCCCCAGCACCACCTGCAGCAAGCCGGCCAGCAGCGCCAGCCACACCGCCAGCGCCACCCATTCGGCGCTGCCGGGCGTGGCCATGGGGGTGAGCGCGGCGGCGATCATCAGGCTGGTCAGCGCCGTCGGCCCCACCGACAGCCGCGCC